>Ga0310691_10000955_pt1 | contig 48254 bp, 43 predicted proteins | sample 176DNAGHGlowgp2_FD_203887 | JGI IMG/M metagenome (GOLD analysis project Ga0310691, IMG submission 203887) | Sheep rumen microbial communities from Palmerston North, Manawatu-Wanganui, New Zealand - 1766 DNA GHGlow gp2 (v2) (version 2) | ecosystem: Host-associated > Mammals > Digestive system >... | reverse complement strand
CGTAGATGATGACGGGAGCACCCATGAGCGGCGTGACGGCATTGAGGGGGATGACACCCGTCTCGCCGGGCAGGAAACAGCAGACGTTGCACAACAGGGCAACGACGGCACCCGTCAGGATGGTGGCGGGCATGAGGATGCGGTGATTGTCGGTGCGCAGCACGAGGCGGGCAATATGGGGAACAGCCAGTCCGATGAAGGCCACAGGTCCGCAGAAGGCGGTGACAATGGCCGTCAGCACACCGGTGATGACCAGCAGCCAGTTGCGCACACGGATGATGTTGACGCCCAGGTTCTCGGCATAGCGGTCGCCCAGCATCAGGGCGTTGAGGGGTTTGATGAGCAGCAGCGAGGCAAAGATGGCGATGAGTGTGATGACCGAGAAGTACGGCAGCATGGTGGTAGAGACGCCGCCAAACGACCCCATGCCCCACACCATGTAGGAGCGCACGCCTTCGTCGGTGGCGAAGAAGTTGAGCAGCGAGATGGCCGAGTTGGAGATATAGCCGATCATGATGCCTATGATGAGCAGCATGACGTTGTTGCGCACCAGCGTGGAGAAAAAGAAGATGACTGCCGTGACGAGCATGGCACCGGCAAAGGCTGCCACCAATACAGCGACGAAGCCCGACACGCTGACGGAACCTGCCGAGAAGCTGCCGCCCAGGAACAGCATGACCAGGGCGACACCCAGACCGGCACCGCTGCTGATGCCGAAGATGCCCGGACCGGCTAACGGATTGCGGAAGGCGGTCTGCAGCATGAGTCCGCTGACAGCCAGCGCACCGCCCGCCAGTGTTGCCGTCAGCGTCTGCGGCAGTCGTGACTGCAGGATGATGAAGCGCCACGAGGGTTTGACGTCGGCATCGGCGTCGAAGAGGATGCGCAGCACGTCGTCGGCCGGTATAGACACCGAACCGACGAAGATGTTGAACGCAAAGAGCACCGCGATGAGCAGGCCCAGGGCGATGCAGATGATGACTCCCCTACTCTGCTTCATGCACTTTCCGGAAATAACGTAGGGGTGAGACTGATGTAGCAGCAGACTGTCCGGCCATGTCAGGATGCACGATGCGGATGAAGTCGCTGAGCAGGAAGTCAGGACGGAAGGGCGTCTGCTCATAGAACAGCGTCTGCTCGACGTTGCAGCCATAGACCTCGCGCTGGCGGTAGGCTTTCAGCTGGTCGTAGCCGTGATGCTCGCTGAGCAGCGAGCGGTAGTCGATGGTGCGGTCGCTGCTGTAGCGGAACAGCCACACGTCGGCATCGCCACCCTTTTCCAGTACATGCTCGAAGGGCAGCGACAGCGAGCCGCTATGCTCGTCGGCAGCCCACGGATAGCGCCCGCCGGCATCCTGTATCATCTGGCCGATGGTGCTGCGACCGCCGGGGACGTACCACACGGAGCCTACCATCTTGTCGACCAGCACGCTGCGGCCTTGGCCAGCCTGCCGGGCCTGCTGACGCAGGGCCTGATAGCTGCTGTCGACGACGGCAAAGAGGCTGTCGGTCTGCTGCTCCTCGCCGAAAAGCATGCCGTAGAACTTCATCCACTCGGCACGGGCCAGCGGCGACGTTTCCATGTATTCGGCGCACTCGACCAACGGGATGTTGATGTCCTCCAACTTGCCATAGCCACCTGAGTTCTCGAAGGGCGAGAGCATGATGATGTCGGGGGTGACGTCCATGATCTTCTCAACCACGGGGCTCAGTCCGCCACCGCAGTCGGCTATGCGTCCATGGCGCACCTGCTCCTGGACAAAGGGTATCTTGATGTACTTCAGGTCGGCCACGGCCACGATGTTGTCGCCACAGCCTAACTCGGTGAGCAGCGAACAGTGTACCGTGGTGAAGACTGCCGCCCGCTGGACGGGGGTATGGATGAGGGTGCCGTGAGGCAGCTTGGCGGCCGGCGTCGTACCCCGAGGCACCAGCACGTAGGTATGGAGGGTCTTGCCCTCCTTCCACGGGTTGCTGATCTCGGCCACGGTATAGCCGTCGTGGCGGACGATGGTCAGCAGCGAGGCGTACTTCAACCTGACAGTGTCACCATCCTCCTGCGAACGGGCCGTGCGCCCGCCACAAGAGGACAGCAATACTGCTGTTGCCAATAATACTGAATACAGCCGCATAGCGTGTGGCTTTTAATAGTTTAATACTCGATGTACCGGACGCCCATGTTGGTCACAATGCGCGTCGGACCGACACCGCAGTCGAAGGTGGACTTCTTGGTCGTCAGCGTGGCGTCATAGATATTGACATAGCCATTGCCGGAGTAGTCGGGATAGGTACCCCACTCGCTGGTCGTCATGTGATAGGAGGCAATGGCCACGTCACCCGAAATGGGGTCTACCTCGATGGCAGCCGGACTCTCAATGTCGGCAGGCTGTAGCATCGTCAGCTTGCCAGACTGAATGTCATAGGCGCTGTAGGTCGGCGTAGTGGTGCCGTAGGGGGCATTATAGGTGTAGATGTAATAACCGGCAGCGCCCATGCCCGTAGCATTGGGAACGACGCAGGTGGCGTCAGAACCATAGAGACGGTAGACACCGGCATGCTCCTGTGCGTACGTGGGAGCGGGACCATACTGGCCGTAGTCCAGGTAATAGAGGGTAGTACCGGCAACAGCAATGGTCTGCGGGTTGCGGATGTTCTCGTTCTTAATCGGCGTTTCAATACCTGTGGTCAGGTTAATCTGCGAGATGGAGGCATTGCCATTGCCGTAGTCAGAGTTGGCCACATAGAGGTAGCCGTTGGCAACGGCGATACCCTCGGGATAGGAACCGGCCTTATACTTCTGCTGCAGCGAGTAGGCGACGGTGTCGATGGCTGCCACATAACCGCCGTAGGTCGAGACGTAGATGAGACCGCCATCAACCGTGATACGGCGCGGGCTGACACCACCCTCGGTGCCGAGCATCGTCGGGGCGGTCATGTCGATACGCGTAATCAGCTTCTGCGTGGTAGCGTCGGTCACGAACACGGTGTGCTCGCCGTCGACGACGATGTAGAACTTGCTGCCATAGCGCACAGCATCGTTGACGGTCATGCCGAGGCTGCTGCCATTGGCCGTCTTGTAGATGTCGATGTAGGACTGCTCCGTGGTGTAGTCGAAGTAGCCCAGGCTACCGTTGATGCCGGATGACGTGTTGCCCGAACATACCACGTAGAGACCGTTGTTAACAACCACGGGATAGCTTCCATGGCTCTCTGAGTCGCTGTTACAAGCAGTGAAGAAGCATGCACTCATCATCATCACTGCAAAACCTAACACTTGTTTTTTCATTGCTTTATTCATTGTTGATTAACTAATTAATTATGTTGTGTTTATTACTTTTGACTAAATCATAAATAATGCCGACAACTGATAGCTTCTGCCAGGCATGGGATAGAACAGGACAATCTCGTACTGCGTGTTGAAAACGTTCTTCAAATCCAGGCGTCCCTCCACCTGAGAGCGCCCCCATCGGAACGTGCGCCAGAGGGTCAGACCGCAGTCGGTGAACGCCTTGATACTGGTACCCTCGTAGTGCTCGTTGTTAGCCCACCGCGTGCTCATGCCCACGGTATGCACGGAGAGGTTGACGAGGGGATTCTCGTAACCGGCAGAGGCCGAGAAGGTGTGCTCCGGGATGTAGGCTATCTGGTATTTGTAATAGGGCGATTCGGGGTTGGTGACATTCTGCGCCTGCTGGTAGCTATAGCTGCCGGAAAGCGTCAGGCGGTGGCTGTCGCTGAACGGCAGGCAGCCGCGCATGGTGGTGTCGAAGCCCAGCACCCGCACCTTGCCGACGTTGATGCACGACCAGACAAACATATTCTTCGGCACGGCGACGATCATGTCCTTCACATGGTTATAATAAGCATCAGCGGTAAGGCTAAAGGTAGCCTGTCTCCCTCCCTTTAGGGAGGGCCGGGGTAGGCTCAATGTCAGACCCAGATTCCACTGGTCGGTATTCTCGGGCTTTAGGTCGGGACTGCCGTAATGGTAGTAGTAGCACTCGTTGAACGTCGGCGAACGGAAGATATTCTTATACGAGGCGCGCACATAGAAGTCGTGGTCGGCCAGCAGCTTATACGACAAGCTGAGCGACGGTGACAGACGGCGCATATTGCGGGCGCTGCTGCCCTCCTTGGCATCGTTCAGATAGAGCGAAGCCAACAGGCGGGCCATGACGGTCAGGCGGTCACAGCGGTACTTCGCCGTGGCACTCTGCAGGACGGTGTGGCGGTACGGACGCCCCACCACCGTGCGCATCGAACTGCCGTTCAGGTTGTTGTAGCTGTAGTCGGCAGAATAGTCCAGTGCCCAGTGGTCGTCGGGGGTATAGAGCAGTGCCGCACTGGCATAAGCCTCGCGCTGCCAGTAGCTGGCATCATTGACGCCGCCCTGGTAAAGCTTATCCTTATACACCGACTCGTTCCAGTTGTACTTGCCCAGCACCTTCAGCGACCATCTGTCGCTCCAGCGTGTCTGGTAGATCAGCTGTCCGAAGGCATTGCGGTCGTGCAGCGTCTCGCCGCTGATATTCGTATAGTAGTGTACCTGTCCGGGCAACTGACGGTCGTTATCGTAATAGTAGACCTTGGCACTCAGCCTGTCTGAATTATTAATAAGGTACACGAGGTTCAGTTCGGCATGACCGCTGTTCATGCGGCTGTTCTTGCGATGGTCGCTGATGGCTTCCGTCCCGTTCTGGATGGTATAGGGATAGTCGTTTTCGGCGTAGGTATATTCGCCGACGGCCGAAAAGGCCAGGCGGTTAGTGAGGTTCTGCTCGTAGCGGACAAAGGGACAGACATAACCGAAGGAGCCAGCCTTGAGTTGTGCCGTCAGGTGGGGACGGCGGTCGCCCTCGGTCAGCGCGATGGTCTGGATGGAGAGCATGGCAGGCGTCGTAGCATTGCGGGCAGGTATGAAGATGTCGTCGTTGTCGCCGACAGTCAGCGACAGGTGACTGACGTTGTCCAACGAATAGCGGCTCAGGTCAATCTCACCGCTCTGGCAGTCGCTGAGCATCACGCCATCGTAGCTGACACCCGTATGCTTGGCACCGAAACCGCGCACCGACACCGTCTTCATGCCGCCAGCACCGCCGTAGTCGCGCAGCGTGATGCCCGGCAGGCGGTGCAGCGCATCGGCCATGTCGGTGACACCCATCACCTGCATGTCGCGGCGGTCCATCGTATGGTACGGCGTGGGAGCCGTCAGCGTATGGCGGCGCTGCGTCTCCGTGATGGTAACGCCCTCCAGCTGGTGTATGCGACTCGTAATGGTGTCCGTCTGCGCCACAGCAGCCACAATTAAAAACTGAAACAATGAAACAATTACAACGCTCCGCTTCATCGCATTCGCTAATTGATAATTGATAATTGACAATTGATAATTGGTACGTCAGATGACGTACAAGATGACTACTATCATGATGACCAGCATGATTTCTACGCGGCGGTTGATGCGCACGGCCTTTTCCATGTCGTCATTGGTCAGCTGACGGGCATTGGTGCCGATATAGGGACTGTCGAAGCGTTCACCGTGATAGACGTGCGGACCACCGAAGCGGCAGTCGAGAATACCGGCCAGTGCCGCCTCGGGATAACCGCTGTTGGGACTGCTCTGCTGACGGCCAAACCACGTCACGAAGGGCAGCAAACCGAAACGCCACGACACGATGAGCATCAGCAGCGCCGTAATGCGTGCGGGAAGGTAGTTGGCGGCATCGTCGATATGGGCAGCGACACAGCCGAACTCACGGTAGCGCATGGTGCGGTAACCCACCATGGAGTCGAGGGTGTTGATCATCTTGTAGGCCATCATGCCGGGGACACCCAAGAGCGTGAACCAGAAGAGCGGGGCGACAACGCCGTCGCTGAGGTTCTCGGCCAGCGTCTCCAAGGCTGCCGTGCGCACCTCCTGGGCACTGAGCTGCGAGGTGTCACGACCGACAATGCGCGACACCTGACGACGGCCTTCCTCAAGGGAGCGGTCGACGGCACGGAAGACGTCACGGACTTCACGGACGAGGGTGGTACCCGCCAGACCATAGCAGACGAAGATTGCCTTCACGGCCATGCCGAGGAACACGTTGATGCTGTCCACCCACTTAAAGAGATAGAAGAAAGCGGCAAAGACGGCAGCAATAAGGAACACGGTCATCAGCGCCCCTTTGAGCATGCGCAGCGAGCCTTTGTTCAGCCACCGCTCCATGCGCCCGATAACTTTGCCGAAGAGCACGATGGGATGCGGCAGCCACACCGGGTCGCCAATGATAGCATCAGCTATCCATCCCGCCAGCAAAACAAGTATTTCTTTCAATTGTATAATTGTTTAATTGTTTAATTTTTTAATTTGATACAGCGGCCAGAGGCACTGGTTGAAGAGGTGGTAGTCGTTCAACAGATAGCGGCGGGGCTTCGGCACGATGCGGGCATCGGCAACACCCTGCACAGTGAAATGGTATTCCGACGTATTGCCCTGATAGTCGCGCAGCACGTAGGTCAGATGGTAGGGCCGCTCCTGGTCGAAGGTAACGTAGCCACGATCGAAGCCCGTATGCAGGATAGGCAGACGCATGCCGTTCTCCACGTACGACTTCATATACCAGATGTGCGTGCGGCGCCAGTGCTCATAGTCGCCCCACTGGTTGACCTCGCGGGTACAGCTGAGGGGGATGCCGTCGACATCGGCACGGAACACCTCACGACCGTCAACCAGCAGCTGGGTATGGCGGATGCCGTAGTGGTTGTAGGTTGACTCACAGTAGTCGTCGGCCCAGAGGGCAAACCCTACCCTGCCCCATGCCGTAAACTGGCGGGAGAGCGTCCACACGGTGTGCTGCTTCTTCGTGTCGGGCTGTCCGAAGCCGAAGGTCTGCTTGGCCGTGCCGCCGTTGAAGAGTCCCTCGCCCTTGACAGGCAATGCCATGAAGGAATGGGCCTGCGGGGCCACGGTGTCGGGGATGAAACGCGCCAGATATTCCATGGGGTCGCGCATCACCCACGTCTCTGTGTCGTGAACCTCCAAGTGCAGATGGGGACCGGTGGAGTGACCCGTATTGCCGCTGAGGGCAATGAGGTCGCCAGCCTTGACGGGCAACTGACTCGGCGGAAAGCGGAAGTCCAGCGTGTCGCGCCACCCTGTGCGCTCGAAGAGCTTTTCGTAAGCGTCAGCAAAGCACTTCAGATGACAATAGACACTGGTATTGCCGTCGGGATGGTTGACATAGATGGCATTGCCGAAGCCGTACTTGTTCACCGTCAACCGTGCCACATAGCCGTCGGCAATAGCATAGATGTTCTTGCCGACGACATTGCCCGTCTTGACGTCAATGCCACCATGGAAATGCCAAGGACGCGGTTCGCCGAAGTTTCCCGCCAGCACGATGTCGTAGTCCACGGGGGAGTGGTATTCCACATCATGAAGGCCGACAGACTCGGATTCGTCAGAACCACAGCCTGTCAGCAATATCAAGCAGCATACTATAAAATAACTTTCAATTCTCAATTATCAATTATTTTAGCATGCCTTAAAGCTCATGTCAAGCCCCTTCACCGAGTGGGTCAGCGCACCCACGGAGATGAAGTCGACACCCTGTTCGGCATAGTCGCGGATGGTGTCGAACGTGATGCCGCCACTGGACTCTGTCTCAAAACGTCCGCCAATGATGTCGACAGCCTTCTTCGTGTCAGGCACGCTGAAGTTGTCGAGCATGATGCGGTCTACGCCGCCGTGGTCGAGCACCTGCTGCAACTCGTCGAAGGAGCGCACTTCAATCTCAATCTTCAGGTCGAGACCCTTCTCCTTCAGATAGGCATGACAGCGGTCGATGGCGTTGACGATACCACCTGCGAAGTCGACATGGTTGTCCTTGAGCAGAATCATGTCAAACAGACCGATGCGGTGGTTGCAACCGCCACCGATCTTCACGGCCTGCTTCTCCAGCATACGCATACCAGGCGTCGTCTTACGGGTATCCAAGACACGGGTCTTCGTACCCTTCAGGTGCTGCACGTAGCGGTCGGTCATGGTGGCAATGCCACTCATGCGCTGCATGATGTTCAGCATCAGTCGCTCCGTCTGCAACAGCGAACGGATGCGGCCACTGACAACCATGGCTATATCGCCCTTCTTGACACGGGTGCCGTCGGGCATGAGCACTTCCACCTGCATGTCGGGGTCGAAGCGGTGGAACACTTCCTTGGCAATCTCAACACCTGCCAGGATACCATCTTCCTTGATGAGCAGATGGCTCTTGCCCATGGCATCCTCGGGAATACAACACAATGTGGTGTGGTCGCCGTCGCCTATATCCTCAGCAAACGAGAGGTCAATCAAGCGGTCTACTAATTCTTCTACACTTAACATAAGCTATCAGTTCTTTCGTTGGTCCTGAAAAAGATATACACCAAAGCCGATACGCAGGCCAATGGTGCTGTAGTCGGAATGGTTCTTGAAAGACTGGTCATAGTAGATCTCAGGTTCGATGGTCACCGTACGGCTGATGAAGAAGGAATAGCCCACCTGGATGCCTGGCATGACATCATTGTAGCCGCCACCGCCATGCTTGTACGTTGCAGAGACACCGAAATAGAGTCCGTTCTGCTCCATATAGTAGCGGCCTCCCAGACCCCAAGACAATGCGAAAGGAACATCTTTCATCTTCTCGTAAGCCAGATGACTCAACAGCATCATGTTGTCGTCAAACAGGTAACCGACCTTGCCCTGTACGCCGATGCGGCCGTTCTGCAAGCCGTTGTAGCTGAGGTCAAGACTGGAAAGCGAAGCGCCAACGTATAACTTGTCGGCTTCAAACTGTGCGTGCGAAGCCACGGAAACCAGCAGCGCAGCAAATACTAATACTATTTTCTTCATATAGACTTAATTATTTGATTGTTGATACTTACGATACCACAGGATAAACCACACACAGGCCACCAAGAGCGAAACGATGCCCAAAGGATAGCCGATGGTGCCGGGCAGACCGAAGGCCTGCTTCGACACGAAGAGGAACGTGGAGCACACGGTGGTCATGAACAGGGCGGGAATCAGGGTAACCCAGAAGGGTTTCTTCTCGCGCACCAAGAATACCGTCAACGTCCACAGCGTGAAGACGCTCAACGCCTGGTTCGACCAGCCGAAATACTGCCAGATAGTGTTGAAACCGTCGGGATTGTTGATCTGCCAGATCAGCATGAGGATGGAACACAGGAACAGCGGCACACTGATATACAGGCGCTTGATGATGGGGCGCTGGTCGAGTTTCAGCCAGTCGGCGACGATGAGACGTCCTGAACGGAAGGCCGTATCACCACTGGTGATGGGAGCTGCCACCACACCCAGCATGGCCAGGATGGCACCAGCGACACCCAGCCAGTCGTTACAGATGAGATTCACCACAGCAGGGGCTGACGTAAAGAAGCCCTTGTCAGCACCGGCTATCAGCTCATAGCCCGGCGTGGGACTGCCATAGAAGAACCATGAGGCCACGGTAGCCCAGATGAGTGCCACGATACCCTCGGTAATCATGGCGCCATAGAAGATGGGACGACCCATGTGCTCATTCTTGACGCAGCGCGCCATCAAGGGGCTCTGCGTTGCATGGAAACCGCTGATAGCTCCACAGGCAATGGTGATGAACAAAGCGGGGAAGATGGCATCCGTCCACTTTTCGGGCTGGGCCTCGGCACCCATATTATAAAAATGTGTCCACAACTCCGGCAGTTGCAGCTGCTTGGTAAACAGCACAACCATCAGCGCACCGGCCATGAAGAGCAGCGAGAAAGCAAATATGGGATACACCTTGCCGATAATCTTGTCGATAGGCAACATGGTGGCTATGATATAATAGCAGAAGATTATACACACCCACATCATGCTGTCGCCGCCAATGCCATGCAGAATCTCGGCAGGCGAATAGACAAACACCGTACCCACCATGACGAGCAGCAGCACGGTGAAGACAAGCATCACATCCTTGGTGGCCTTGCCCAGATATTTACCGATGAGCTCAGGCAGACCGACACCGCCATTGCGCATCGACAGCATGCCGGAAAGGTAGTCGTGCGTGGCTCCTGCAAAGATGCAGCCGAGGACAATCCACAGATAGGCGACCGGGCCGAACTTGGCACCCATGATGGCACCGAAGATGGGACCCGTACCGGCAATGTTCAGGAACTGAATCATAAAGGCCTTCCAGTTGGGAAGGACAACATAGTCAATACCGTCGGCCTTGGCAACAGCAGGGGTGATGCGATTGTCAGGGGCTATTATTTTCTCAATGAAGCGCCCATAGAGCACATAACCAAGCAACAGAGCGACTAAGCTCAAAGTAAATGAAATCATATTTTAGTGCTTTTATTCAAAATTTGTTGCAAAGGTACGAAATAAATTGATAATTGATAATTGAAAACTGAAAATTATTTCGTGCGGCAGCAAATTTTTCACTTTTCACTTTTCCTTTTTCCTTTATTTTCATACCTTTGCATCCGCAATGAAAAGAACAGTATTACTTTTTAGCTTTTTAGCGGTTCTGACGGCCTCGCTGAAGGCACAGCCGAAGCATGAAGTCAGAGCCGTGTGGCTGACCACCATAGGGGGCATTGACTGGCCCTCATCATACGCCCACAACGGCATGGGCATCGAGACACAGAAGCGGCAGTTAGAACGCATCCTGGACGAACTGAAGGCTGCCAATGTCAATACCGTACTGCTGCAAACCCGCGTACGCGCCACCACCATCTATCCCTCGAACATGGAGCCATGGGACGGCTGCCTCTCTGGCAAGCCAGGCGTATCACCCGGCTACGATGCCCTGCAATATGCCATTGACGAATGTCACCGCCGAGGCATGGAGCTGCACGCCTGGGTGGTCACCATCCCCATCGGCAAATGGAACAGCTACGGCTGTCAGCAGCTGCGCCGCCGCTATCCTTCGCTGGTGAAGAAGATTGGCGAAGATGGCTACATGAACCCGGAACTGGCTGGTACTGCCGACTACCTGACCAGCATCTGCGAGGAGATTACACGGCGCTACGACGTAGACGGCATCCATCTGGACTATATCCGCTACCCCGAAACGTGGCGCGGCAGCAAACAGCGCGACTACATCACACGCATTGTCAGAAGCATTCACCAAAGGGTAAAGCTTTACAAGCCGTGGGTTAAGCTAAGTTGTTCGCCTATAGGAAAATATGATGACCTCAGTCGCTACAGTTCACGCGGTTGGAATGCCTACCGTCAGGTGGCGCAGGACGCACAGGGCTGGCTGCGCTCAGGACTCATGGACCAGCTCTACCCGATGATGTATTTCCAAGGCAACAACTTCTATCCTTTCGCCATTGACTGGCAGGAGCACGACTACGGGCGCACCGTGGTGTCAGGACTGGGCATCTACATGCTGCATCCCCGTGAGGGCAACTGGAAGCTACAGGAAATCATACGCCAGCTGCACGTCACGCGCAGCATCGGCATGGGACACTGCTACTTCCGTGCCAAATTCCTGCTCGACAACGTCAAAAGGGTGTACGACCACGTCAAGGACTTCGACCGCCATCCGGCACTCATCCCACCCATGACATGGAGCCACCAGGAGTCTCCCCTGCCCCCTGCCACGCTGAACGTTGAGCATACGACGCAGGGCGACAACCTGTCGTGGAGCAGCGGGCGCGACCGCAGCGACGGCCCCAATCTGCTATACAATGTCTATGCGTCGACGGAATACCCTGTTGACATTACCAACCCTGAGAACTTCGTAGCTACTCGTTTAGAGGCACGCTACCTGTCGCTGCGCCGGTCGTCGGACAAAAAACCGCTGTACTATGCCGTAACGGCCCTCGACCGCTATGGCAACGAAAGCGAACCGGTGAGGGAATACGTCCGTGGCAGCAACCGTCAGTCTGTGGCATCCAACCTGTTGCCCAACGACGGTCGCACCCTGAAACTGAACAGCAGCGTCGACGCGGAGTACCTCCTGGTCTGCACCCTGCAGGGCAGCATCATCTATGCTTGCGACAACAGGCCACAAATCAGTATTGCCTCCATACCTGAAGGCATCTACGAACTCAAGAGCTGCAATCGTAAAGGCATCTCCCATCGCCTGAGCTATTTCATCATCAGGCGATAGGTATAGAAGCGCCGCTTCCGGCGACAGGCTCAGAAGCGGAGATAAGGATTATACTGCAATTCGTCGGCAATGGTCGTCTGCGGACCATGCCCTGCATAGACGACAGTCTGGGGAGGCAGGGCAGCCACAACATGCTGAAGGCTGTCCATCATCTCGTCCCAGCTACCCTCAGCAAAGTCCGTACGCCCTATGCTCATGCGAAACAGCGTATCACCGGAGAATACGACATGCTCCTGTTCACAATAGAAGAGGCAGGAGCCATGCGTATGTCCTGGCGTCAGGAGAACCTTCAGCGTATGGGTGCCGAAGGTAATGGTATCGCCCTGTTGGAACAGACGGGCTATAGGCGGCTGCTGACGACTCACAAGCTCGACACCCATAAACTGGCGGGTCTGCTTAGCCATGTTCTTAATCAGTGGGGCATCCTCGTCGCACACCTCAACCTGTAGCTGATAATCGGCATAGAGGAACTCATTGCCAAAGTTGTGGTCGAAATGGCCATGGGTGGCCAGCAGGTGTACGGGCTTCAACCGGTGGCTGCGGAAATAGCTGGCAAGCGCATCCTTCTCCTCCCGATAGTAGGCACCGCAGTCGATAACGACACACTCGCCCGTCTCGTCGCTCACCACATAGCAGTTCTCCTGCAAGGCGTTGCATTCAAAACACTTAATCTCCAACATAGTCCGTTTATCAATGACTAATTACATCTTCACCTTCACGCCCTTGCTCTCATTCTGCATGCGGTCAAGCGCCGTGACGACATAGACGTACCCACTCCGCTGAGCGGCAGGAATCTCATAGAAGGTATTAGGGGTGACGCACACCAGCTTCGTCGGGTCGTCAATATTGACTTTCTCGCCTTTGGCAAAGCGGTAGACGGCGTACTTGACGGCGACGTCGCTCCACTTCTTACCCTTGGGCTCCTGCCAGAAGAGCACCAGTCTGCCATCGACAAGGATGACCTTGGCATGGCGAACCTTCTTGGGTGCCTTGTGGTCGATGTGTTTCATCACAGGCTGGAAGACCGGATAGCGCCAATAATTCGTGCGCAGCGAAGAACCATAGTTGCCCACATTGTCGACGGCAGCCTTGGCATACCACAGCACCGTACCTTGGACATTAGGCAGTTGACGGTGGAGGGACATCTTGGCAGACAGCTGGTGGCGTGAGGAATTGTTCAGGTCTTTGTATTTCACCGTACGCTCCACGTCTTCACCGATATAGAGGTCTGTATGGCGAAGGTTACGGCTCCACCAGTGTATCAGCTCGTCATAGTCGGCAGCCCTGTTGCCAATCTCCCAGTACAGCTGCGGCACACAGTAGTCCATCCAACCCTTACGGTCCCACAGCAGGACATCAGCATAGAGGTCGTCATAGTTCTGCAAGCCATTGGTATTGCTGCCGTGAGGATCGCTCTTCTTGTTGCGGTAGATGCCAAAGGGCGAGACACCGACCTTCACCCAGGGCTTGACGGCATGCACCGTCTTGTAGAGCTGTTCGATGAAGAGGTTGACGTTGTTGCGGCGCCAGTCGCCACGGTCAGAGAACTTATGACCATAGGCCATGAAACGGGCCTGGTCGGGGATGGCAACACCTGCCACGGGATAAGGATAGAAATAGTCGTCGATGTGCAGACCGTCAACGTCGTAGCGCGACACGATGTCAGCAACCACGTCACAGATGTACTGACGGCATTCTGGCAAAGCGGGGTCAAGGAGGGTGAGTCCGTCATACTGGAACGTCCATTCGGGATGGCGTACGACGACATGGTTGGCAGCATTGGCATGCGCCACCTTCGTCTTGGCACGGTAGGGATTAATCCATGCATGCAGCTCCATGCCGCGGCGGTGGCACTGCTCCACCATCCACTTCAGCGGGTCCCAATAGGGACTGGGTCTGCGGCCTTGTTCACCCGTCAGGTAGTAGCTCCACGGCTCCAGACTGCTCTCGTAGAGGGCATCACACTCCGGGCGTACCTGGAAGATGATGGCATTACAACCGTCCTTCTGCAACTCGTCTAACTGGTATGTCAAGGTACGCTGCATCTGTTCGGTGCCCATACCCTTGAACTGTCCGTTGACACTCTGTATCCAGGCACCACGGAACTCGCGTTTCTGCTGTGCCGACACAACTATTGCACACAGTAACAACGCTATCGTCAATACTCGTCTCATATTCTTATCTTCTTAACTTCTTTAACTTCTCTAACTTCCTTAACTCCTCACTTATAAACCTTCATGGCACGGTCCATCTCGCGCCGGTCCTCCTTCTCCTTCAGTGTCTGGCGCTTGTCGAACTCCTTCTTACCCTTGCACAGCGCAATATCCATCTTGGCGCGGCCCTTGGGGTCGATGAATACCAGCAGCGGCACAATGGTATAGCCCGTCTGCTTCGTGGCTGATGCCAGCTTCTGTATCTCGCGCTTCGTCAGCAACAGCTTGCGGTCGCGCTTCATTTCGTGGTTGTTGTACGAACCATAGAAATAGGGCGACACATTCATGCCCCTCACCCAGATTTCACCATTGGTGATGAAGCAATAGGTATCCACCAGCGAGGCCTTGCCCATACGGATGCTCTTGATCTCAGTACCCGTCAGCACAATGCCTGCCGTGAAGGTCTCGATGAAGAAGTATTCAAACGAGGCTTTCTTATTCTTGATGTTCACAGGACTCTTCTTCCTGATCAGTTCTTCTTCCTTATTCATATCTATGCATAGTTCTTAAGCATCATGGAACACTATACGACTGTGGCAAAGCGCTCCAGATGTTCATCGATGTAATGGGCTATCTGAGACGTCCATGTCTCTTCTTCCTCGACAAAGGTATCGTCCATGTCATCGAACTCGGGGTATTGTTCAAACAGCGCCATGAACTCGTCCTCCGTACAGTCGCGCTCAATGGCGTCGTGATACTTGACGTACAGCGTATGCGCATCGTAGTGCAGCTTCGACAACTCGCGCAAGCCCCACAACTGCTTCACCGCCTTGGCAAAGGGATTCTTGAAGATGAACGGGCCATAGCCGTTGTGGATGAGCTGTACAAAGCCGCCATCCATCACCTCCTCATGCAGGATGTCCCATGCCAGCAACGTCACCTGGTCAGCATTCAGCTCCTGCATCTTCTCTGCCGTCAGTTCACCGCCGATAGCCTCCTTGATGGCACTGACGAAAGCACCGACGAAGGCATCCATGCCCTCGCCTGCCGCCTGCCGCAACGCGGCATCACTGATGGTCACCTGAATCATAGCTCGTCACACTCCTTTAACCACAAACTGCTGCAGGCGTCACTCGGCATGCGCCAGTCACCACGGGGCGAGAGGCTGATGCTGCCCACCTTGGGACCGTCGGGCAGGCACGAGCGCTTGAACTGCTGCGAGAAGAAGCGGCGGCAGAAGGTCTGAAGCCACTTCTTGATGGTAGCCTCGTCGTACGCCTTGCCGAAGGCCTGCTGTGCCAGCAGGAATATCTTGGCCGGACGGAAACCGTAGCGCATGAAATAGTAGAGGAAGAAGTCATGCAGCTCGTAAGGGCCTACCAGATCTTCCGTCTTCTGCTGGATACGTCCCTCGGCGTCAGCCGGTGTCAGCTCCGGCGAAATGGGGGTGTTGATGATATCGATGAGCGTATCGCGCTGGGCACCGAACATCGGCAACAAGGCCATATAGCGGATAAGATACTGTATCAGTGTCTTGGGAATGCCTGCATTGACGCCGTACATCGACATGTGGTCGCCATTATAGGTTGCCCAGCCCAATGCCAGTTCCGAGAGGTCGCCCGTACCAACTACGAGGGCGTTGAGCTTGTTGGAGAGGTCCATCAGTATCTGGGTGCGCTCGCGGGCCTGCGAATTCTCGTAGGTCACATCGTGCTTCTTCATGTCGTGACCAATATCCTCAAAATGCTGCTTCACTGCCTTAGCAATGGAAATCTCCATCTGTGAGATGCCCAACGTCTGCATGAGCGACGTGGCATTGTCGTGGGTGCGGTCGGTGGTGCCGAAGCCAGGCATGGTGACACCGACAATACCCTTACGGTCGTAGCCGAGTTTGTCGAAGGTACGCACACAAACCATCAGCGCCAGCGTTGAGTCCAATCCGCCACTGATGCCTAAAACCACATGTTCACAGTTGGTATGGATAAGGCGTTTGGCAAGTCCGGCCGCCTGGATGCTCAGTATTTCCTCGCAGGTCTCAGCCATGTCGTTGTCGCTGGGGATAAAGGGATGGGCATCGATGGTGCGTGTCAGTTTGAAAGGATGGTCGCCGGAAACGGGTTTCGTATTGATGATAACGGCCTTGGCACCACGCTGGGCATTGATGAACGTGGTATTGGTCTGGCGCTCCGTGCGCAGACGCTCAACGTCAATCTGTGCCGCCTGCAACTGAGGCTGGAACGAGAAACGGTCACCCTCGGCCAGTACGTGTCCGTTCTCGAAAATCATGGCATTGCCGCCATACACCACGTCCTGCGTGGACTCACCGAAGCCACACGACGAGTAGACATAGCCGCTGAGCGTACGGGCACTCTGCTGAGCCAGCAGGGAGCGCAGATAGCGGTGCTTGCCTATCAGTTCGTTGCTGGCCGAACAGTTGAAGACAATGTCGGCGCCAGCCATCGTCAACCGGTTGCTGGGCGGGATGGGTGCCCACACGTCCTCACAAATCTCTATGCCAAACTTGACGCCGTCGCTGGTCTGGTAGACCGTAGGCTCAGGTGTCAGATTGACAGGGGTGCCGGCCAAATAGATCTGCATGGGGTTGAGATCCTGTGCGGAAGCAAACCAGCGCTTCTCGTAGAACTCATTGTAATTGGGCAGATAGGTCTTTGCCACCAGTCCCAACAATGTACCCCGCTGAATGACGGCAGCACAGTTGAGCAGCAGCCCCTCTGCCTGCACGGGCAGTCCCACGATGCAGATGACATCCAAGGCACGCGTGAAGTCAAGGAGGCGCATCAGGCCCTCCTCAGCCTTGACCAGCAACAGCTGTTCCTTAAACAGGTCCTGACAACTGTAGCCCGTCAGGCACAACTCCGGGAAGCATACCACCTCAACATCCTCGCTGTCGGCAAGGGTGATGAGCTTTTCCATCTCCTGTACGTTATACTCAACGTCAGCTACTTTCACGGCAGGCACTGCTGCTGCTACCTTCATGAATCCGTATCTCATATCGCTACAATTTACATTTTTACGGTATTAACAACGAGGAATCGCCATAGCTCAGGAAACGGAAGTCGTGAGCCAAAGCGTAATCATAGATGCGATGCCAGTCGCCATGGACGAAGGCACTCACCAACAACAGCAGCGTGGACTGCGGCTGATGGAAGTTGGTGACCAGCATCTTGACGATCTTATAGTCATACCCCGGGGCTATGATGATCTGTGTGGACGAGTGCAAGACTGTGAGCCCATGTCGGTCCATCCATGCCAACAGGGCCTGCAGGGCGTCCATTGCTGAAGCGGCAGCCCATTCTTCACTCTTCACTTTTAACTTTTCACTTTCATACGGTTCCCACTGGCTGACATGCAGTTCTTCCTCGGCTACGTCAGGGTTTGCCAACACCTTCAGTCCCATATAATAGAGGCTCTCTAACGTGCGCACGCTGGTGGTACCAATGGCAATGGCGTTGCCGTCGTGGGCAATGAGGCGCTCGATGGTATGCCGGCGCACGGCAATATACTCCGTGTGCATGGGATGTTCGCCGATGGTTGCACTCTTGACGGGCTTAAAGGTACCTGCCCCGACGTGCAGCGTCACCTCCTCCCGCTCAATGCCGCGGGCATCGACGTCCTGCAGCACACGCTGCGTGAAGTGCAGTCCTGCGGTAGGAGCCGCTACGCTGCCCTTGATTTTGGAATATACCGTCTGATAGGTCGTCTTGTCGCTATCCTGCGTGGCACGGTTCAGGTATGGAGGTATGGGCAGTTCACCGATGGCATCAATCACCTCGGCAAAGCTGCATCCGCCCGTCCACTGAAACTCAATGAGCTGACTCGTACCCACTTCACCCTTGCGTACAGCCTGAATCGTCAACGGTCCATGCTCAAGGGTCAACGGCCCTTCTTTCCATTTCTTCAGGTTGCCAACTAAGCAGAGCCACTGGCAGCGCTCCGTCTGCTGGAACATCTGCTCGTAGTCGGCAGGCTGTGCCGGTTCCAGCAAAAAGACTTCTATCAAGGCACCCAAATGCTCCCCCCTCGCATTTACTTTGCGGAAGTGCAGGCGGGCCTGAATGACCTTGGTATTGTTCATCACCATCAAGGCACCCGTGGGCAGGTATTGCGGCAGGTTGTAGAACACATCCTCCCCCACTTCACCGTGACGATATAGTAGAAGTTTGGAATGATCACGCTCCGCCATCGGGAATTTGGCTATCCGCTCATCAGGCAATACGTAACTATATTCGCTTATATGTATCTCTTTTGTATTCATCTGACAGCATGTCCCCCGCAGGGGATATGATACTTTTTAACGTTATTTGGCAGCAAAGGTACGAATAAGTGAGAACAATACAAAACAAATATACCTTTTTTTGATGTATTGCCTGTCAAATGATACCCACTACCCATGCACGGCAAACGGCATAGAGCAGCGTCAGACAGAGTACGGCAATGGGAATGTCGCACAGTTGGCGGGTGTAGACAGCCGGTGTGGTCAGTCGGCAATAGCCCTTATAGACACCCCACCCCACAAGGCCGCCCCAGAGCAGCCCTACGGTGATGTCGCCGGGATAGTGGACACCAAGATACATGCGTGTGTAGCAGTTGATGAGCGAATAGGACACCATGAAGACGGTGAACAGCCGTTGGCGCATCAACAGGGAGAAGAACACGGCGATGGAGAACGTATTGCTGGCATGGGCCGAGAAGAAGCCATACTTGCCGCCGCGATAGCCGTCGACGGTATCGACCAGCATGCCTATCTCTGGGTCATGCCCCGGACGCCAGCGGGCCACGAGCGGTTTGACGATGGTGTCGTCGATGGTGCCTGCCAAGAGGACACACGCACCGGCTGCCGCCAAGACCAGAAGGATATCCTTGACGGTGGCATTGCTTTTCAGTACGACATAGAAGAGTGACAGGTAGAGCGGTATCCACGTCTTGGCATTGGTCAGCGTCATAATGAGACTGTCCATAAACAGAGAATCGCTGCCATTCAACCAAAGCAGGAGTTCCTTGTCAAGATGTATCAGTTCTTCCATAACCCTCTTACTTCTTTACCTTTTTACTTTTTTAATACTATATCACCTCAATATCCGAAGCCTGGAGCCACCCTTCCTTACCGTCGCCAACACGTATTCCCCGCCACTCCTTCATAGAGCCGTCGGTAATGGTGACTTTCGTGCCTTCATGCAGGATGAATAGGTCCGTACCGTTCTTCGACGGCGTACTCTTGACATTGACTGCCGACTTGATGATGATGGCACCAGTGCGGTGAATCAGACCGCGCTTCTGCTGCCAGGCAAAGAGGTTGCTGAGCAGGAATAGGAGGATAAAGAGGGCGCCGCCAAAGAAGCCCACCTTACGCAGCCAGACGGCATTGGCAAAGAGATAGGCCAGTGCAAGGATGATGGCGGCGACGAGGGCTATCAGTGCCATGCGAGCCCACGCATCGACACTCTGCAGGTTGACCAGTGAACGGTACCACGTGACGAAGAACATCTCCGACTCGGGCGTTATCTTGTCTATCGTCTTCGAGCGGGCCATCTGCAGATTGAAACGGATATCCTTGTCGCCAGGCGAAAGCAGCAGTGCCCGCTCGTAGTTGAGCACGGCCTGCGTCATGTTGTCCATACGATAGTAGGCATTGCCAAGGTTATAGTACAGCTCGGCAGAAACGCCCTTCTTCAGCACTTCCTCATACAGTTTAATAGCCTGCTGGTAGTGCTCCTGCACAAAGGCGCTGTCAGCCTCCTGCTTGGTCACGGCGACACTTGTCGCAATGTAAAAATTAAACAATGAAATAATTAATATCAATCGCTTCATCTTTCTTACATTTTATCATTTCTCAATTTTTACATTTTTCTTCCGCATGGTCGTGGCAATATTGGTAATGGCTGTCATGGCGGCAGCATACACCTTGTTCATATTTCCTGTGGCGTCACCGGGGGCGTAACGTGCAAACTCGCACTCGTCCAGTGCCCCGATAAACTGCTGGATGGTTTCTTCTGTGACGTTGTGGGCGCTGAGCTGCTGGCTGATATTCTCACGCGACAGCTGCTCGACAGGCATGTTGAGTTTGTCGCCCACATAGCCCCAGAGAGCGCGCAGCACCTCGTCGTAGAAAGCACCCTGCTGACCAGCCTTCATCAACTTGGCAGCCTTCTTCAGTCGCTTGGTGGCTACCTTGTTGGCCTTGCCGGCACGCTGCTTCACCACGTCGGCACGTTCGATGGCACGCTGACGGAAGATGATGAAGAGCGAGAGGAATGCCAACAACAGGACGGCTAACGACACCCAGTAGGCCGTGGACCCGAAGAAGAAGTCGCCTGCAGGACGCTGACGGGTGGCACCCGTCTTGATGTAGCGGATGTCGCTGTTCAGCTGGCGCACGTCCTCCTGTCCCGTATAGGCTGTGGCACTGCTGCCGCTGCCCTTGGCGACATTCAGCGTAAAGGATTGGGTCTTGACCGTCTTATAGGCATTGGCCTTAGTGTCGAAGTAGGTGTACTCAATGGCAGGAATCTCAAACGTTCCCTGATGGCGCGGTACGGCCAGGAAGTCGTAGACGATGCTGCCCTCCAGACCGCTGGTGGTCAACTTGGTCTTGTCGGTCACCTTGGCGTCGTAGTGGTCGAAGTCCTTGGGGAAGTTGACTTCCGGCTGTTTCAGTAGTTTCATGTTACCCACACCGCTGACGACGACGTGCAGTTTGACGGGATCGTTGGCCTTGACCTCCGTCTTATCAAGTGTGGCAGAAATCTGGAACGAACCCACGCCACCCGAGAAGCCTGCGGGACGCTGGGGCAGCGGATCTACTTGGATGGTAATGCCCGGAGCCTTGATCTGCTTCTTCACCTCGACATAGCCGCTGCCACCATTGAAGAAAGCCTCGAAGGGGTCAACGTTGCGGTTCTGCTGCACCACGATACCTTCGTAGGTAATGCTGGGAACCTCCAGCTTGCCCGTTGCCTGCGGGAACATGACATACTGCTGCCATGTGACCGTGCGATAGGGTTTGCCATTGAAGTTTTCAATATGGAACTGTTTCTCCTGCGGCAGGGGAACCTCACGGGTATAGAAACTCTTCAGGTCGGCCATCTTACCGTTCAGCTGGGTCAGACCTACCAGCGTATAGACTTTATAGGTCAGCAAAATGGGTTCCTGCTCGCGGACGTGCTGCTTGGATGCCGTCACCTTGATAAAGAGGTCAGAACCTGAGATGGACGTCCCAGAGGGCCGTATTTCGCCTGTTCCACTCTGCTGGTTTTGCTGACGGCCACCCTGGCCGTTGCTTCTTGCTTCGCCAGAGACCTTGATATGCAACTCGTTAGACTGTATATTCTTACCACCTGCCGTAACATGTGCTGCAGGGATGGTAAACGTACCGTTTTTAGTGGCTGAGAGAATATAGGTATAGGTGACGGATGTCGAGCTTGACGTATGGCCGTTGACCATCTGGAAACTGGATTGCGTCGAGGTGGACGGTCCCATCAGCACGTCAAAGGCATCGGGAATATTGCCTGCACGGAATCCCTTCACGTCGTCCGTATTGACGGTATAACTCAAGCGGAACTGCTCACCGACAGCCACCTGCGCCGGCGCACGGCCTGTCAGCGTCTGCGCCCCTACAGCGACAATTAAAAAATTAAAAAATGAAACAATTAAAACGATTCGCTTCATCATCACTGTCTATTGCTCTTTGATTCTTAAATTGTTTAATTTTTAAATTGTTACATTGTACTTACCAGTTCTTCTCCAGCTGCCGCTTCTGCGGTTTCTGCATGGCTTTCTTCATACGCTCCTGCGTCTGTTTCTCTTCCTGCATGGCAGCATTCAGCAACTGCTCGGCATTCTCCTTGCTCATCTTCTGCTCATCCTCCTTTTGCTGTTCTTTTTGCTGTTTCTGCTGCTGTTGCTGGTTCTTATCTTGCTGGTCCTTATTGTCTTTATTTTGCTGCTGTTGTTGCTGGTTCTGCTGCTGTTGCTGCTGACGCTTGCAGAGGGCCAGGTTATAGCGGGTCTGGTCGTCCGTGGGATTGTTACGCAGGGCCTCTTTGTAGGCTTCGATGGCCTCGCCAAACATCTGGTGCTGCTGACACACGACGCCCATGTTATGGAAGGCCTGGGCGCGTCGCAAGGGGTTAGTCTCCTGTTTGGCAGCCTTCTCAAACTGTGTGATAGCCAGCGAGTCCTTCCGCTGCAACATCAGCGCATTGCCAAGGTTGTAGTTGGCCTGCGGGTTGCGGGCATCCTTCTCGACAGCCTTACGGTACGACACTTCCGACTCGGCAGCGTTGCCCAGTCGGAACTGCTTATTGCCCTGACGCACCAGCTGTCGTGCATTTTGCGCCACTACGGGGCTCAACAATAAAGAAAGAATCAATACTAATAAATATCGTGCCTTCATCTGTCTTTTTCCTTTTTATATTTTAGATGGGGCGCTTCGCTTGAAGAGCGAGACGCGCTTGAGCATCGGGTTCTTGATTTCCAAAATGCATATCTCCAGTATCAGCAACAGGAGCACAATGATGCCCACAGCCTGGAACTGCTCGTCAAAGTCGCTGTAGATGGTAGAGGTGAGGTCCTTCTTTGACAGTTTGTCCAATTCGTTGTCTAGCTGTTCCTGGGCGTTGCTGTTATTATCGACATGGATATAGGCGCCATTGCCGGCAGTGGCCACCTGGCGGCACATATCCTCGTTGAGACCCGTCATCACGGTCTGTCCCATGTTGTCCTTCAAATAGTCGCCATTGCCCGTAGGAATGGGAGCACCATTGGGCGAACCGACACCCAGTACATAGGTGCGCATGCCTCTCTTCTCTGCGTCCTTGGCGGCTTCGAGTGCCCCACCCTCGTGATCCTCGCCGTCGGTAATCACGATGATAGCCTTACCGACACCTTCCTGCTGCGTGAAACTGTGCGAAGCCATGTTGATGGCTGCGGCAATATCGGTACCCTGCACCGCCATCATCGAGGGCGAGATGTTCGACAGGAACATCTTGGCACTGACGTAGTCGCTGGTGATGGGCAGCTGCACGAAGGCATCGCCGGCAAAGACGATGAGACCTATCTTGTCGTTGGTGAAATGGTCCACCAGATTCTCCACCATCATCTTGGCACGGTCCAGACGACTGGGAGCTACATCCTCAGCCAGCATGGAGTTACTGATGTCCATACAGATAATCGTCTCTATGCCCGTACGCTTCTCATGGCTGATCTTCGTTCCCATCTGCGGGCGGGCCAGCATGACGATGAGCAGGGCCAGAGCCGTCAACAGCACGTAGAACTTGACCATCGGGCGGAAGCGCGACACGTTTGGCATCAGCTGTTGCACCAGTTCCTTGTCGCCGAACTTGCGCAGGCGCTTCTTCTGCTGGCGCACAGTCAGGAAACGGACAATCATCAGCACGGGGATGACTGCCAGCAGATACAGATATATGGGGTCTTCAAATCTGAACATTGTTTCAACTTTTAAGGCAGTTTCCTAAAGATAGTAATTCTCAGCAGGACTTCTAACAGCAGCAGGATGAAGGCGGCAAGGGCAAAAGGCTGATAGGCCTCGTAGCGCTTGCTGAACTTCTTGACGTTCAGCTTCGACTTCTCCAGCTTGTCGATTTCCTGGTAGATATTCTGCAACTCACGGTTGTTAGTGGCACGGTAGAAGTCACCCTCTGTGGCAGCGGCAATGTCGCTCAGCGTCTTGGTGTCAATCTCCACGGGGATGTTGACATACTGTATGCCTCCAGCTACCTGCATGGGGTAAGGTGCCACTTTATTCGTTCCCACGCCGATGGTATAGACGCGGATGCCAAGGCTCTTGGCTATCTCCGCCGCCGTCATGGGCGACAGGTCGCCACGGTTGTTGCTACCGTCGGTGAGCAGGATGACGACACGGCTCTTGGCTTTCGAGTCCTTCAGGCGTGACACGGCATTAGCCAGTCCCATACCGATGGCCGTACCGTCCTCTATCAGTCCACGGGCGGCAATGTCCGTGCGTACGCCCTGCAACAGGCTCAGCAGCGAGGCATGGTCGGTGGTCATCGGGCACTGCGTGAAAGCTTCACCGGCAAAGATGGTCAGTCCGATGTTGTCGTTGGGGCGACCAGCGATAAATTCTGCTGCCACCTGCTTGGCTGCCTCGATGCGGTTGGGCTTCAGGTCTTCGGCCAGCATCGACGTCGACACGTCCATGGCCAGCATGATGTCTATGCCCTCCACCGTCTTGTTCTTCCATGAGTTCTGCGTCTGCGGACGAGCCAGCACCAGCACGACCAGCGTGAAGACAGCCATGCGTAGCAGGGGCTGCAGCGGCATGAGCGTGATCTTCCACGAACGGGGCGCATAGCGGTAGGCGTTGGTATCGCTCATGCGCATCGTCGGCTCGCTCTTCTTCCTATACATCAGATACCAGATGATATAGGGTATCAGCAGCAGGAGCAGAAACAGATATTCTTTATTGGCAAATTCCATTTTTCGTTTTTGTCGTTATGACGTTAACACGTTATTCCGATATTACGTTATTCCGTTGTTGTTTAAACCAGAAGCTGCCAGACACTCCAGACGATGTAGCAGAACAGAGCTACGTTGACAAGGACGACAGCCCAGATGACACCTTTCAGCACACGGCGTTCCTTCTGTGACCGCTGGTCGGCTTCGGAGAGCTGCGGTTTCTGCACCTCCTCGACAGGCTGGTTCTCGAGCTTCGTCTGGTTGATGAAGTCGATGGCATTGACGAGGTTGGCATCATTCTCGTTAATCTGTGTCGAATATTTAGCGAACTTCACGAGGTCGGCAGTGGTGAAGAGCTGGCGCAGCTCATTCAAGCGCTGCTGGTCGCTATCGGCCATCAGACGGTCAATGATCTCACTACTCGTCATCTCCATGGCCGAGAAGCCGTAGCGCTCTTCGATGTACTTGCGCAATGTCTCGGTCAGTTTCGTGTAGTATTCCTTCTGATTCTCGGACGTCACCATCTTGTCAGCCTTGAGCTGCTCAATCTCCTTCATGGCCTTCTGGTGAGGCAGCATACGGCGTACAATCTTGATGTGGGCAATGACGGGTTTGTTGTCGCGAAGACGTAAGTAGAGGTAATAGCCGAGGGCCATCAGCACCAGCATCAGCACGCTCAGCCAAAAGGCAGGTGACCACTCGCTCCACAGGAAGGGGTTGTCCTGAACGTCCTTAGGACCGAAGAACTTATTCATCTGCGTGGTGTCCACTTCCACCTCGACAACCTTCAGCGCAAGGTCGGCAGACTGCACCTCCTTGCCGTTGACCTTTACCTTGAACGGCGGCAGGTGGTAGAGATTGCCGTCAAACGAGGTCAGCGTCACCAGCATGGTGCGGTCGTCAACGCGACGGGTCTGTATGATCTCTACGCCTGGCACCACCATCTGGCGGGGCTGCAACACCGGCCATTCCACCTTCACATCTCCTTCGGCCTGCACTGTCAGCGTGACAACAGCCTGCTCGCCTATCATCATTTCGATAGGGTCAATCTTGGCTTGTATGCTTGCTTGTGCCATCAGCTGCAAAGCGCTAACCGTCAGGAGTATAAATATTGATAATCGTTTCATCAGCTTCGTTGTTTAAACAGCATCAGCAGTGCCTTCACATAGTCTTCGTTGGTGGCAATTGATACCAAGTCGACATTACTCTTGTTCATCGTCTCACGCAGCTGTTCCTGACGCTGACGCCAATACTTTTCATGGGCCTGGCGCAGTCGGCGGCTGCTGGTGTCAATGTACTGTTCAAATCCCGTCTCGGCATCCACGACACGCATCAGACCGACGTCCGGCAACTCACGGGCGCGGAGGTCATAGACCTGCAACGCCACCACGTCGTGCTTGCGGTTGGCAATCTGCAGGGGCTGCAAGAAGTCCTGGCGGTCATAGAAATCGCTGAGCACGAAAGCCGTACAGCGTCGCTTCGACACGCTGGTCAGAAACTCCAGTGCCTGCTTCACGTCGGTACGTTTCGACTCGGGATGGAAGTCCAACATCTCACGGATAATATAGAGGATGTGCTTGCGGCCTTTCTTGGGTGGAATGTACTTCTCGATACGGTCGGAGAAGAACACCACACCTATCTTATCGTTGTTCTGAATGGCTGAGAAGGCAATGGTGGCAGCTATCTCCGTCACCATGTCGCGCTTCATCTGGCGCTGCGTGCCGAAATCCAGCGAACCGCTAACGTCAATGAGCAGCATCACCGTCAACTCGCGCTCTTCCTCGAACACTTTCACGTAAGGCCTATGAAATCTGGCAGTTACGTTCCAGTCAATATCACGCACATCATCACCGTACTGATACTCGCGCACCTCCGAGAAAGCCATACCCCTACCCTTGAAGGCAGAATGGTATTGCCCTGCGAAGACGTTAGAGCTCAGACCGCGAGCCTTGATCTCTATCTTCCGTACTTTCTTTAATATCTCAGATGTCTCCATATCCTAGTTTTACTAGTTCAACTAGTCTTACTAGTTTTTAGGGCACTTCAACCTTATTAATAATCTTAGAGACAATCTCCTCGCTGGTGACGTTCGATGCCTCAGCCTCGTAAGTCAGACCAATGCGGTGGCGCAGCACGTCGTGGGCCACGGCACGCACATCCTCAGGCACCACATAACCGCGACGCTTGATGAAAGCGTAGGCACGGGCAGCCTTGGCCAGATTGATGGAGGCACGGGGCGAACCGCCGAAGGAAATCATGTCCTTCATATCCTTCAAACCATAGCGGTCGGGATAGCGGGTGGCAAACACGATGTCGGCAATATACTGCTCAATCTTCTCGTCGATATACACTTCGCGCACGACCGAACGAGCCTTCAGAATCTCGTCAGCTGTGGTGACAGGCGTCACTGTGGGCAGCGATTCACCGATATTCTCGCGGATAATCTTCTTCTCCTCGTCGATGGTGGGATAGCCGATGACAACTTTCAGCATGAAACGGTCTACCTGTGCCTCAGGCAGCGGATATGTTCCTTCCTGCTCGATGGGGTTCTGTGTAGCCATCACCAAGAACGGGTTCGGCAGGTTGAAGGTCTCAGCACCGATGGTGACCTGCTTCTCCTGCATGGCTTCCAGCAAGGCACTCTGCACCTTGGCCGGAGCACGGTTGATTTCGTCAGCCAGCACAAAGTTGGCAAACACAGGTCCGCGTTTCACCTGGAACTTCTCGTCTTTCTGCGAGTAGATCATGGTACCCGTCACGTCGGCAGGCAGCAAGTCGGGGGTAAACTGTATGCGGCTGTAGGTGGCGTCAATCAGCTGTGCCAGCGTCTTGATAGCCAGCGTCTTGGCGAGTCCAGGCACACCCTCCAGTAGGATGTTGCCGTCGCTCAGCAGACCGATGAGCAGCGAGTCCACCAAATGTTTTTGTCCTACGATAACCCGATCCATGCCCGTCACAAGATTGGTCACGAATCCACTCTGTTGTTCTATCCGAATATTCAACTCACGGATGTCAATAGCTTCTGCCATATTCTTTACTTTTTACTGTTTTACCATTATTTTGGCTGCAAAAGTACGCAATTCCTCTCTTATAACATTACCTTGCAGCCCTAAATAATATTAAAAAAGTTTCCTAAATGTTGCCTTAACGCTTGTTCAGTCCATATTTTATTTGTAACTTTGCACCATCCTTACAATTATACACCAACAAAAAACGTATCTTAAAAGAACAATGGAAAGAGACAACCAAATTTTCGAGTTAATTGAGCAGGAGCATCAGCGCCAGCTGAAGGGCATTGAGCTCATTGCCAGTGAGAACTTCGTAAGCGACCAGGTAATGGAGGCCATGGGCTCCTACCTTACTAATAAATATGCCGAGGGCTATCCTGGACACCGTTACTATGGTGGTTGCCAGGTGGTAGACAAAGTGGAGCAGCTGGCCATCGACCGCGTCTGCCAGCTGTTCGGCGCCGAGTACGCCAACGTGCAGCCCCACTCCGGCGCACAGGCCAACGCTGCCGTGCTGCTGGCATGCCTGAAGCCCGGCGACACGTTCATGGGTCTCAACCTGGACCATGGCGGCCACCTCTCGCACGGTTCGCTGGTCAACACCAGCGGCATTCTCTACAAGCCCGTAGGCTACAACCTGAACAAGGAGACAGGCCGCGTGGACTACGACGAGATGGAAAAGCTGGCCTTGGAGCACAAGCCCAAGCTGATTATCGGCGGCGGCTCTGCCTATAGCCGCGAATGGGACTACAAGCGCATGCGCGAGATTGCCGACAAGGTGGGTGCCCTGCTGATGATTGACATGGCTCACCCCGCCGGACTCATTGCTGCCGGACTGCTGGACAACCCTGTGAAATATGCTCACATCGTGACTTCGACCACCCACAAGACCCTTCGCGGTCCGCGTGGCGGTATCATCCTGATGGGTAAGGACTTCGAGAACCCCTGGGGCTACAAGACACCGAAGGGTGTCGTGAAGATGATGTCGCAGTTGCTGAACTCTGCCGTATTCCCCGGTCAGCAGGGCGGTCCGCTGGAGCACGTCATTGCTGCCAAGGCCGTGGCCTTCGGCGAGGCACTGAAGCCCGAGTTCAAGGAGTGGGCCAAGCAGGTGCAGAAGAATGCCAAGGTGCTGGCTGAAGAGCTCGTCAAGCGCGGCTTCCAGATTGTCAGCGGCGGCACGGACAACCACTCGATGCTGGTTGACCTGCGCTCCAAGTATCCCGACCTGACCGGTAAGGTAGCCGAGAACGCACTGGTGTCTGCCGACATCACCGTGAACAAGAACATGGTACCCTTTGACTCACGTTCAGCCTTCCAGACCAGCGGTATCCGTCTCGGTACACCTGCCATCACCACACGTGGTGCCAAGGAGGACCTGATGGTGCAGATTGCAGCCTGGATTGAGGAGGTGCTCAACAACCCGGAGAATGAGCAGGTCATCGCTTCCGTACGCCAGCGCGTCAACGAGAAGATGAAGGAGTACCCGCTCTTCGCCTACTAACAGCAGAATGGCTACAACAAACTACAAAACAAATCTTCTAACATTGCTTGCAGTGCTGGTGCTCGCGTTCCCACAGAACGTGAGGACCCAGCAACTGCAGGCTTCACTTTCTCACTACTCTACCGAGAACGGACTGCCCAGTAATACAATAGCAGCCCTGCGCAGCGATGACTATGGATACCTGTGGCTGGTGACGTGGAACGGCATCTCGCGCTTCGACGGCTATAACTTCTACAACTATAAGACAGGCATAGCCAGCGGCATCCGCGGCTTACATAACCGAGTCGACAATGTGGTCGTGGACCAAGGGCAGAACGTGTGGTTGAAGATGTATGACGGACGTGTCTTTGTCATCAACCGCCAGACCGACCGCATTGAAGACCCGTTAGAGGGTGTCAGCGGCCATGACAAATACAATGTAGATTACTTCTTCCAACCTTACGTCACCAGCACCGGCGATGTACTGATTTCCTACGGTGACATCGGACTGTACAAGCTGCGCCTCGATCGCAACGGCTACAAGCAAGAACTGATTATGACCGGCAACCTGACGGTCAACTGCGTTGTCGAAGGCTACCACGACGACCTGTGGGTAGGCACTAACGAGGGTGTCCATCGTATTGACATGTCGAACTTGTCGTTGGAGCGCAAAGGCTACTTCACCGACGAGCATATCACCAGACTGGCCACCAATGGCTACAACATCTTCGTAGGCACCAAGTCGGGCAAAATCATGCAGTTTGCCTACGGTCAGGAGCCTACGCTCATCAAGGACTTCGGGCGTGAGATTACCGGACTTTTTGTAGATAGTCACGGACTGCTGTGGTTCTCAGACCTGGGTGACGGCGCATATCGGCTGAACACTGAGACGGGTGACGTGAAGTTTTTCAATCAGAATGTACCATCACCGGAATTCACCAGCCGTGGTGCCGAGTTCGCCGAAGCCTTGGGAGTCGTATGGGTTCGTATGAACCATGGCGGCTACGGCTACTACAACCGTGAAAACGACGAGGTAGAGTATTTCCATAATGACCCCAGCAACCCATGGAACCTCTCCAACTCGGTGAATGCCCGCTTAGAGATGAACGACGGTGTCATCTGGGAATCGACCAACCGAAGAGGACTGGAAAAACTGGAGGTACTGAAAAACACCATCGTGCGCATACCGCTGGTACCCAATGCCGAGTCACCGTTGGAGAACGAGGTACGCGCCATGTGCCACGATGCCAAGCACCACAGGACATTCATCGCCAACAAGAAAGGCAGTATCTTCATCTTCAATGAAAACAACACCCGCATAGGAGCCATCACCCACGACTCGAACGGCAAACCCATCAGCCGTCCATACGGCATGTCGATGGACTCAAAGGGCAACTATTGGGTGTGCGACAAGGACAACGGTATCTATAAGATCACACCGAACGCCAGCGGGGGCTATACCGTCCTGAACATCTGCCACGATGACAACGACAAATGGTCTATCAGCTCCAACAGTGCTTACCAGACTGTAGAGGACCGCGAAGGCAACATTTGGGTGGCCATCTACGGAAAAGGTGTCAACATCCTGCGCAAGGACAAAAACGGCAAGTACATTGCTCTGACTCCCCAGAACACGTTGAAGCACTATCCCACCAATGCCTACCAAAAAGTCAGGACGCTGGCTCTGGCCAAGGATGGTAAGGTGTGGGCAGGCACCACGGACGGCATCCTCGTGATGTCGCTCCACAACAACAAATTTTCTGTCGAGCCCCTCAAGATGCCTGAAAAGCTGGAGCTCGGACTGATGTCGAACGACATCGTCAACCTGCTTTGTGCCAAGGACGGCACGATATGGATAGGAACGAACAGTGGCGGACTCAGCCACACCGTTCGCCAAGACAAGGACGGCGCATGGGAGTTCCGCAACTACGGCATAGAGGACGGCCTGCCTTCGGAGGAGATCCGAAGCCTCGCACTCGACGAGAAGGGCAATGTCTGGTTTGCCACGGACCACATCCTGTGTTCCTTCGATGTCAAGAAGAAGATTTTCACCACTTTCTCGCAACTCGACGGTGTCGATGACACGATGTGTTCTGAGTCATCGGCCATCATCGGCGAGAAGGGTGACATCCTTTTTGGTACTCTCAACGGTTTCTACGTTATCGAGCGCAAGAAGCTGTCCAATTCCACGGGTTCGCTGCTCAAGCTACACATTACCGACTTCTATCTGGACAATGAACTTCAAAGTCCGCGCTTGAACAGTACCTACGACTACTACGTGCCAGAAAGCAAAAAGGTGAGCCTGCCGACAAACGGCAGCCAGTTTGCCTTCCGCTTTGCAGCCCTGAACTATCAGCTGCAACACCGCGTACACTACCAGTACAAGTTAGAAGGCTACGATAAGGACTGGATTAATGCAGGCAAGGACAGGATGGCATCTTACCAGGACATCCCTGCTGGGACGTATCGGTTCAAGGTCAAGGCTTTCCTGCTGGAATCGCCAGATGCCTATGACCAGCGTACCATCACCGTCGTTGTACCACCTTTCTTCATCTTCTCGTCCACAGCGGTATGGATATATATGGTACTGCTGGCAATAGCATCCATCTTTGGTCTCTGGTGGTATCAGGAAAAGCTGCGCAAGCGCTACGCTCCCCAACCTGCGGAGGCACCGGAAACTGACAAAAAACCGGCAAAAGAGGACGAAAATGAAGAAAAAACAGAAGAAGTGACCGATGAATATGAAATAATTAAGGGTTAACGCACCAACTCTCATTTTTTTTTCGTAACTTTGCAGAAGAAATACAGGGGTCGTGCCGATTCGATCGGGATACTCATCAAATTACATCTGAAAACTGAGATGTCTTCTCTTGCCAATGGCGGGCCACAACCTCACCCCGTGAGAAGCCGAAAGGCCGGTGGATTACAAAGACGGAGAGCGCTCTAATCTTTTAACAAAGGAGTTTTCATCACATCATCGGGCGACCCCTTCTTTTATTGATTACTGATAATTGAAAATTGACAATTATGTTTTCCGGCATCATTGAGGAGTTTGCTACCATTGTAGCCATCCAGAAAGACAGAGAGAATATCGACTTCACACTGCGTTGCTCGTTTGTCGACGAGTTAGGCATTGACCAGAGCGTAGCCCATAACGGTGTATGCCTGACAGTAGTACGCATCGAAAACGGCACCTATACCGTTACGGCCATGAAGGAGACCCTTGACCGCTCGAACCTCGGATTATTGCAGGTGGGCGACAAGGTGAACGTGGAACGCAGCATGCTGATGAATGGCCGACTGGACGGGCATATTGTACAGGGACACGTCGACGAGACGGCCCGCTGCACGGCTGTGGAAGACGCCAACGGCAGTACCTACTTCACCTTTGAATACAAGCAGGACAAGGAGATGGCCCGCAACGGCTATTTCACTGTCGACAAGGGCTCAGTTACGGTGAACGGTGTCAGTCTGACGGTATGCAATCCCACGCAGAACACCTTCCAGGTAGCCATCATCCCCTACACCTTCGAGCACACGAACTTCTGCGACATCAAGGTCGGCAGTGTGGTCAACCTGGAGTTCGACATCATCGGGAAATACATTGCCCGCCTTCAGCAGTTAGCATAAGGTGCAACGGCTATGACACGAGGGGAGCGATACGACTATATCCTGCGCTACTTCCGGGAACAGATGCCGGAAGTACAGACGGAGTTGGAGTTCGGCAGCGTGTTCCAGTTGCTGGTAGCTGTTATCCTCAGCGCACAGTGTACGGACAAGCGCATCAATCAGGTGACACCGGCACTCTTCCGGCGCTACCCAGATGCCAAGAGCATGGCCAAGGCCGGGGTTGAGGACGTGCTGGAGTATATCAGCAGTGTCTCCTACCCCAATTCGAAAGCCGAGCACCTGGTGAAGATGGCACGCCTCCTGACAGAGCGTCACGACGGAGAGGTACCTTCGGACATGAACCTGCTGTTAGACTTGCCAGGCGTGGGGCGCAAGACGGCCAATGTCATCCAAAGCGTCGCTTTCGGCAAGTCAACGATGGCCGTTGACACGCATGTTTTCCGTGTCAGCCACCGTCTCGGTCTAGTCCCCAAAAATGCGGACACCCCGTATAAGGTAGAACAAGCATTGGTAAAAAACATACCCGCGGAAGATATTCCACGGGCACATCACTGGTTGTTGCTGCACGGCCGTTATGTCTGCACATCGCGCAAGCCTCATTGCGGCAAATGCGACCTCAGCAGCATTTGTCCTTCTGCCGGTCTTTAGTGCCGCCTGTCCTTAGGCTTGCCTGCTGGCGGCTTCTGCCAGCCACGCATCATTTTACGGTGGAAGCGGTTCTCAGCAGAAATAGCGTTATACACTTTCTGGGCCGGCAATGCCTTCAACATCTTGTTGTGGTATTGCTGCTCAATCTGGCGAACTTCTATATTCAACTTGTCGCAAAGACGGATGGACTCTGCGGCGGTTTCCTCGTCGGCAGGTTTCTCCTTCGACGTCTTGCGCATCCGGGCATAGAGTACACGCTGCTTCTGGTGCATCTCCTTGAGAAGCGGGAAGAACTTGGCTGCCTCCTGTTGGTCAAGGCCGGCTTCACGGGTAATAAACGCTTCCAAATCAGCCTCGAACTTCTCCGGCGAGAACTTCGGCTGCTCCTGGGCGCGAACACCCAACGATGCCAGCAGACATAATAGAATGATAGTATATTGCTTCATGTTCACGATACTTTGGGTTTAATTATCTGCCAGACAAGCATAAATCTCGGCATTGTCGAGCATGACATAGTCTGCAGCCTCATCAATATAGTTATTGTCCACACTTTCTACAGCGGAAGCCGTCATCTCTGAGGCATTGTCCTGACGGAAATGGAATGTCAGTGTCATGACCACCACAGCAACCAGACAGGCCGCTGCATAGAGCCACGGCCTCAATGCCACCATGCGGCTGACTGTACGACGCTTAGGAATCTGGGCCATCACGTCGGAAGCCAGCTGGTCGAAATAGCCCTCCGGTACGGTGAAAGGGTTATTCTTCCCGAATCTATCCAGAATGTACTTCTCTTCGTTGTCCATAGTTTGTTCTTTTGCTTATTTGACGTTAGTAGTTACAGAAGGTTTAATCGTGTCGTTTAAAAAAATCCGATATCTTCTTAACGGCAATATGATAGGAGGCCTTGAGGGAACCTTCAGAGGTTTTCAGCAACTGGCTGATCTCACTATATTTCATGTCCTCATAATAGCGCAGGTTAAACACCGTACGCTGGACATCAGGTAACTGGGCGATAGCTTCCTGCAACATAGCCTCGGTCTCGTCGCCGTCGAAATAGTTGTCGGCCACCAACATATTGGCAATGCCCGAATCTACATCATCGCCGCTCTGTGCAGCGTTAGACTTCTGCCGTCTCATGAAGTCGATGCTCTCATTGACGGCAATGCGGTAGAGCCAAGTTGACAGTTTCGCGTCGCCGTGAAAGTCATCCAAGTGCGTCCATGCCTTCAGGAACACGTTCTGCATCACATCGTTGGCATTATCATGAGTCAGTACCATACGGCGCACATGCCAGTAGAGCTGTTCACTGTACTCACGCACCATACGCTCAAACGCCTTGTGCTGCGTCTTGGGGTCGTTTAACTGCCGTATCAGGAGTTGTTCGTCAGTCTTAGTCATCAGCGCACATAGGGTTGAAGGTATTTCCAGATCACGTCGTCATAGCCATAGACATCAGGCCATGTCTGCATAACACCTGCGGCATCAGGCCATAAAGTGTTATATATAATATAAAGAGGTACGCGAGGCTTTACAGGTACATAGCTTATCAACTTGTAGTCTAGCTTGTCGTGTGTTTCTATATACTCCTGTCCCTGCAGGGATTCCGGCTCCAACCCCATTGAGATGCGGATACGGTCAAGCAGCCACTCGTCAGGACTGTCAAGCACAAAGCGGGCCAGTTCGAAAGGTTTGGAAACACGCACGCAACCATGCGATACGGCACGTGACTCACGGTTGAAGGCGCCAGGACTGGATGTGTCGTGCAGGAAGACGGAGAAGTTGTTTTTAAAGCGGAAGACAATACGGCCGAGTGAATTACCTGCGCCGCCCTCCTGCGCCACACGGTACCTGCCGCTGAGCAGCATACCAGTGGTCACGGCGTGGACGTTCATCTGCCTGTTCGTAGAGCGCTCAAGTATGCGATAGCGATGGCGGGCAAAATAGGCGGAGTCACCGGCATGCCGTGCCACGTCATTTTCTATGATGCTCATGGGGATGACCCACTGCGGATTGACTTCCATGTACTCAATATGGCTCGAAAGCTGCGGTGTCTTCGTCCTTAGCGTTCCGCACACCACACGCATATCCAGCATTTCTTCAGGAGAATAGGCATAGAGATGGTAGGCGGGTATGTTTACGATGATGCGCTTGCCGTGGTCTGCTATCGGCTGATGTCTGCGCCAGCGCGCACGTTCCATATTGACCATGATACGACGGCGGTAGTCAGCACCTGTTGCCGTAGAAAGCATGGACTTCAACTGCAGATAGTACTTGTCCGTAGGCTGAATGTGTGTAAGGTAGTCGGCAATACTGTCGGAACGAACCTTCTCTATCACCGTACGGGCATAATGTTGGGAAGGACGATCCATGGCGACATCAAAGAGTCTTCTGTATTTAAGCACATTACCTGCTGTATCCTTCTTCTCGGCATCCAGACTGTTATAGATTTTATGCGGATGAACGAAACCGTAACGCTGGCCATAGGAATACCTCAAACAGGCCTTGGTAAGCCGATACTCCAACCTCGCTGCCACACGGTTAATGCTATTTCTGCCCTCTTCAAAATCAAGGTTGCGCAACCTCTGCAAGTCGTTCTCAATGTCCTGAACACAAAAGGCACGTTCCGACATCCCGATTTCATGCGTCCGATGAAGCCATGAGAGCAACGTGTCGGCACGACTGTCAATGCCTGTCGGGCGGAGCCAAACTAATGGGTTTCCCTCTGTGGTATAATAGCTACGCACCTGACGGTCAGCTTCTGTGCCACCACCGTCAGATTTGACCATAGCAAGGAGATTTGAGCGCACATCCTGCACGTCAAAAACAAACGCAGGCGTCTTCAATTCAGAAAACGCCTCCATTGTAATGGTTCTTTCTCTTCCTTCGTCCCATCCGTCACACCCAACCACGAACAGGTGCAGCACAGAAAGCAGAAGGACTGTTAACGAATAGCAACCTTTCTTACTACCTTGCCTATCTTCAGTATGTAACAACCTTTAGGTACGTTAAGTTCTATGCGTTGTGAAGGGCTCTCTATTTTTACGGTCATGACGCAGCGTCCAGTGAGCGACACCACTTCCAGTGTCCGTCCCTGCGCCCCCGTGATGGTGACACTCTGGCCATTGACAACAAAGGTAATATCCTCCTCTATCGTCTGCTCAGAGGGAACATATTCCGCCTCAGCAGCCTTTACAAGAGTCGGAGCTGTCAGCATCAGCGACATGGCCAAAGAGAAAATGAGTAGTCTTTTTGTCATAAGCAATCCACTATATAGTTTGTGCAAATTTACGAAGAATCTTTGAAACCACCAAACTTTTTGAGGAAAAACTTCGCATTATGCATCAAAAACCAGCTGTTCGTCGGTCAAAAACGTGTTTGGGAACACTTCACGGGCCTCTTGAAGCAGCACATTCTCGTCCTCATAGCGCGACGAATAGTGCCCTAAGAGCAGTTTTGAGACGCCGGCATCACGTGCCACCAGGGCAGCCTGCCGCGCCGTGGAATGGTAATACTTCTCAGCCCTAAGCAGGTTATCCTCGCCATAGGTGCTCTCATGGAACAGGGTATTGACCCCCTGCAGACGTTTATGCAGTGTCGGAATATAGCGTGTGTCACTACAGTAGGCATAGCTGCGCGGGGGGTCGGCCGGTGTCACCAACCGGCTGTTTTCCACCAGTTCACCGTCGGGAGTAATCCAGTCAGCCCCTGCCTTGATATTGTTGATTTGGCTGATAGGGACCTGGTAGAAGTCAATCATGTCGCGACGGATATGCGGCAGGGGCTGTTTTTCGCGGAACAGATAGCCACAACAGGGCATGCGATGCTCTAAAGGCAGTGTTTCAACAGTTAGCGAGCGGTCTTCGTAGATGACCTGCTGACACGTGGTGTCTACTGCATGGAACGTCACTTCATAGTCCAGATGCTGACAGAACAATCTCAACTGAGCCTCTAACATCGGCCCCAGCTCTTCAGGTGCATAGACATGCAGCGGTGCCGTACGCCCCAAGAGCCCAAAAGAACTAATGATGCCCATCAGCCCGAAGCAGTGATCACCATGCAGATGGCTGATGAATACAGCGCCAATCTTAGTAAAGCGGATGCGCGAACGGCGCAGCTGCATCTGCGTCCCCTCGCCACAGTCCACCAGAAACTGCTTCCCCCTCAGCTCAACGACCTGGGAAGAAGCATAGTGACGGGTAGTGGGCAGGGCACTGCCGCAACCCAATATGTGTATCTTAAACGGTTCCAAGCAGTCTATAAGAAGAATTCTTTCTGGGCATCTTCCAATTTGATATCCTTGCCGTATTCCTCCTTAGGCTTTTGGCGAGAGAACTCCAGTGTCTCTTCGGCATCCTTGAACACCAGAGAGTCGGCGCCCAGCTTAACGATGTCATAGATATAGGTTTCATCCTCTTCGCTACCACCTTCACGCATCAGGACAATCTCAAGCTTTCCACGTGTCAGTCGCCACGTCTTATAGACAATACTACCATCGTCAATACCCTCAACGATACCGCCTTCCTTGATGCTGATACCCACTTCGTCAGAACCGTCTAACGGATTTGGCCTCACCCAGTCACCCATCAGGGTAGCCTGATTGATGACCCACTCGGCCTTGGTTCTGTTGGCATCAGCGAGTACGGCCATACGGTCGCCCGTCTGGACACCGCCATAGACATGGCCTTCGTCCTGTGCCTCAGAGATGTCGAGGGTCAGGGTGTCACCCATATCAGTAATCAGTTGCAGCGAATTCATCGTCGTAGCATCGCCGCATATCCCGTATATCGTCGGGTCTGCGTTGGCCACTTCTGCCGAATCGCCATTGTCGAACGGAACCTGATCCGATTTGTTGCCACAGCTGCCCATCATGAGCACTGCACATGCAACGACTGCTATTACTCCAAACTTCTTCATAACTATTATGATTACTAATGTTTTTTCAATACCCTTTCGCCTTGGCCTCATTCCAGAGTGCATCCATCTCCGCCAGTGTCATCTCCGTCAGCGGACGACCGGCGCGGATGCTGTGCTGCTCAATGTAGTTGAAGCGGCGGATGAACTTCTGGTTGGTCATCTCCAGAGCATTGTCCGGATTCAGTTTATAGAGCCGGGCAGCATTGATGACCGAGAACAGGAAGTCACCCAGTTCCTCAGTGGAACGCCGGCGGTCTTCTTTCTTCAGTTCTGTCTCCAGTTCGTTGAGTTCCTCACGCACCTTGGCCCACACGTCCTGTTTGTCTTCCCAGTCGAAGCCCACATTACGGGCCTTGTCCTGTACGCGGTAGGCCTTGATGAGCGACGGCAGCGCCGAAGGTACGCCTGAGAGCACCGAACGGTTGCCGTCCTTCTCCTTAAGCTTAATCTGCTCCCACGACTCCAGCACCTGCTCGGCATCCTTGGCGACAGCATCGCCATAGACATGCGGATGGCGGAATATCAGTTTGTCACACAGCTTATTGCAAACATCAGCTATATCAAACTGCTGCTTCTCTTCTCCTATTCTACCGTAGAAGACGACATGCAACAGCACATCGCCGAGTTCCTTGCAAATCTCATGTTGATCGTCGCGAATCAGCGCATCACAAAGCTCGTAGGTTTCCTCTATTGTATTAGGACGCAGGCTGTCATTGGTCTGCTTACGGTCCCACGGGCATTTCTCTCTGAGGGTGTCCATGACATCCAACAGTCGCCCGAATGCTTCTAATTTCTCTTCTCGTGTATGTCTTTGTTCCATAATCAGAGGCAAAGGTACGAATAAACGAGCACAAAACCAAATAAAAGTTATTATTCCTATTCCTTTAGAGAACGATTTTAAGCTTTTTTTCAGTAAAGCACAAAATACTGCACAAAAAGTTTGCGAATGTGCAGAAAAGGTATTACCTTTGCACAAACTTTTGAAAATTGTGCAATGAACGACATACCGAGTTTCAACTCCTATATCGAAAATACGATTAAGGATAACTGGCTGCTCGACGCGCTAACGGACTACAAAGGGGCTACGTTGCAGTATCACGACGTGGCCCGTAAGATAGAAAAGCTGCACATCATGATGGATGCAGCAGGAATCAAGCAGGGAGACCGCATTGCTGTGTGCGGTCGCAACTCGGCTCACTGGGCTGTAGCATTTCTGGCTACATTGACCTACGGAGCCGTTATCGTACCGATACTGCATGAGTTCAACAGCGAACAAATCCATAACATTGTCAACCACTCCGAGAGTCGCCTGCTGTTTGTGGGCGATTATGTCGTGAAGACTATCGACGAGAAGGAGATGCCACTTTTGGAAGGCATTTTCAACTTGCCCGACTTCTCGCTACATACTTCAAGGAACGAGGCGCTCACGCATGCCCGCGAACATCTGAATGAACTGTTTGGACATAAATACCCGAATGCCTTCCGTCGTGAAGACGTGCATTGGCACACGGACACCGCCGAAGAACTGTGCATGATCAACTACACCTCGGGTACGACGGGCTTTTCCAAGGGAGTCATGCTCCCCTATCGCGCACTGTGGGGCAACGTAGACTTCTGTCAAAAGCGGTTGGGCTCCCAAATGCCGAAATTCAGTCGCACACTGAGCATCTTGCCCATGGCCCACATGTACGGCATGGCCATCGAGTTCCTGTTCCCCTTCTGTTCGGGCTATCACCTTTACTTCCTGACACGCCTCCCCTCGCCTGCAGTCATTGCGGAAGCCTTCAAGGAGGTATGCCCCGACGTCGTGGTAGCCGTACCGCTCATCATCGAGAAGATTATCCGCAAGCGCGTATTCCCGAAGATTCAAAGCAACGCCGTGAAGTTGTTGCTGCAAATGCCCGTGGTACAGAAGAAAGTGAAAGAACGCATCTGCCAGGAAGTGTATGCAGCCTTTGGCGGACGTGCCTACGAAATCATCGTGGGCGGCGCACCACTGAACCAGGAGATAGAGCAATTCCTGAAGAGCATTGAATTCCCCATCACCGTGGGCTACGGCACGACGGAGTGCGCCCCGCTGATTTCCTATAGCGACTACCACGACTTTGTACCCGGTTCATGCGGTACCCCCCTGCCCTGTATGGAGGTCAGGATTGCATCGTCAGACCCCGCGAACGTGGAGGGCGAAATCATCACACGCGGCACCAACGTCATGCTTGGCTACTACAAGAACGAAGAGGCCACTAAGCAGACCATAGACAGCGACGGCTGGTATCACACCGGCGACCTGGCTACCATGTCTGACGACGGACATATCTTCATCCGTGGCCGACTGAAAAACATGTTGCTCGGAGCCAACGGACAGAACGTATACCCCGAAGAGATTGAGGATAAGCTCAACTCTATGGCGATGGTCAGCGAAAGCCTGATAGTACAGCGTGGCGACAAGCTGGTGGCAATGGTTTATCCTGACTTGGATGAGGCGAAGAGCATGGGATTCTCGCAGGAGGATCTGGAGAATATCATGGAGCAGAACCGTCAGGAACTGAACACGCAGCTGCCCGTCTACAGCAAGCTGCAAGCCATAGAAATCCGTGAGGAAGAATTCATGAAGACACCTAAGAAAAGCATCAAACGTTATTTATATAAATAAGGAATATTATGGAAAACGTACCAAGTTTTAACCAACTCATACAGCAGAGCATCATCGACAATTGGGACTTGGATGCACTGACTGACTATAAAGGGGCCACCCTGCAATACCATGACGTTGCCCGAAAAATCGAGAAACTTCACATTCTGTTTGAGAACTGCGGTGTGAAAAAGGGCGACAAGATTGCTCTCTGCGGACGTAACTCCAGCCAATGGGCCGTAGCTTTTTTGGCAACGCTGACCTACGGGGCTGTAGCCGTCCCCATTCTCCACGAATTTACGGCAGACCAGATACACAACATCGTTAACCACTCTGATGCCAAACTACTCTTCGTAGGAGACCATGTCGCTACACAGATAGACCCAGTACAGATGCCGAACTTAGAGGGTATCATCAACAACCCCGACTATTCGCTAATGCTTTCACGTACCGACAAGCTGACCTACGCACGCGAACACCTGAACGAACTCTATGGTAAGAAGTTCCCCAAATTCTTCCGCAAGGAGCACGTACACTATTATGAGGAGCAGAACGGTGAAGAGCTGGCACTCATCAATTATACCTCGGGTACAACAGGTTTTTCCAAGGGCGTTATGGTTCCCTACCGCGCCTTGTGGTCGAACTACGACTTTGCCGAAAACGTACTGGGCAAGACCATCCAGCGCAACGACCGCGTCATCAGCATCCTACCCATGGCACACATGTACGGCATGGCTTTTGAATTCATATTCGAGTTCCTGCACGGTTGCCACGTCTACTATCTCAGCCGCATACCGTCGCCGGCCATCATTGCACAGGCCTTTGCAGACATCAGACCCAAAATTATCATCGCCGTTCCGCTGGTGATTGAGAAAATCATCCGTAAGAAAGTGTTCCCCAAGATACAGAACAACCGCATGCGACTGCTGCTCTCCATGCCCGTCATCTCGAAAAAAGTGCGCGAGCGCATCTGTCAGGAAGTCATCAAGGCATTCGGCGGCGAGCTCTACGAAGTCATCATTGGCGGCGCAGCCTTCAACCGGGAAGTGGAAGCATTCCTCAAGCGCATTGAGTTCCCCTATACCGTGGGCTATGGCGCTACGGAGTGCGCTCCCATCATCTGCTACCGCGACTGGCATACTTTCGCACAGGGTTCGTGCGGACAAGCAGCCCGACACATGAAAGTCAGAATCGACTCCAACAATCCTGCCGAAATCCCTGGCGAGATTCTGGCCAAAGGTCCCAACGTCATGCTCGGCTACTACAAGAACGACGAAGCTACCGCTGAAACCATTGACAAAGAAGGCTGGTACCACACCGGTGACCTTGGCACCATGGACTACGACGGCAACGTCTACATCAACGGTCGCTCGAAGAACATGCTCTTAGGTCCCAGCGGCCAAAACATCTACCCCGAGGAGATTGAGGACAAGCTGAACTCCATGACCATGGTCGTCGAGAGCATCGTCGTACAGCGCGAAAACAAGCTCGTCGGACTGGTCTATCCCGACTACGACGAAGCTAAGAACATGCGCTTCAACGAAGACGACATCCGAAACATCATGGAGCAGAACCGCAACCAACTCAACGAACAACTGCCCGCTTACGAAAAGATTGCGGAGATAGAAATCCGCAAAGAGGAATTCCTCAAGACTCCCAAGCGCAGCATCAAACGCTACCTATACAAATAACACCCAGATACTCGTTGCCACGAACGAGCTTCCTCTTCGTGGCCAACGAGCTTCCTCCTCGTGACCGTCGAACTATACTCCTCGTGACCCACGAGCTTCCTCTTCGTCAGGGTCGAGCTACACTCCTCGCACTTCACCCAGCCATTGAGAATTAGGACAACTAATCTTTCTTGAACTTGTCGAACTTGTGGAGGAAGTAGTTGAAGGCTTCCATGCCAATAAGCACCAGCAGGGCGCTGGCTGTCGCTAACTTGTACATGCCGCCGCCGCAGGCCAGACCGATGGCGGCAACTACCCATAGACCTGCCGCCGTGGTCAGGCCGCTCACCACGTTCTCACTTTTACGGAAGATGATGGTACCGGCACCGATGAAACCGATGCCGCTGACTACTTGCGCTGCCACACGTGACACGTCCCAGCGCGACGTGGCATCATTCATCTGGACATCACCGAAGCCGTATGCAGACACAATCATAAACAGCGCCGAACCCATCGCTACGAGGAAGTGGGTTCGGAAACCAGCTTCTTTGGAACGGTACTCGCGCTCCAGTCCAATCAGTCCTCCAAGAATGGCGGCAATGAATATTCTCAAAATAAATTCGTTCTCCATAATGATGATTCTTAACAATAAAGTTCAACAATTCACGACAAAGGTACGCATTTTCTTTGATACTGCCATCATTTTATCCAAGAAAAATACTACCTTTGCAGCGTATAAACAGGCAAGACATGGAAAAACTGGCATTCACACCACAGGAAAAAGAAGAAACCATGGCGTTGTACCACAGCGTCTTCGAGCAGATAGCAGAGTCGTTCTTGCCGGGCGACGTGGAGCACATGCGCCATCACTTGGCTGATGCCATGGAGAAGCATCAGATAGACCGCAACATCTTTGGGCTGAACCCCATCCTGCTGGGATTGCAGACGGCACAATTAGTAGTCGAGGAAATAGGTCTGCGGCGCGACGCAGTGATAGCCATCATGATGCGTACCGGCGTGGAGGCCGGCTACCTGACCGTGGATGACATTCAGGCAACCTACGGGGAGTCCGTGGCCCGTATCCTGCGGGGACTGCAGCGCATACAGCAGCTGTACAGAAAGAACCCCGTGATTGAATCAGAGAACTTCCGCAATCTGCTGCTGTCGTTTGCCGAGGACATGCGTGTCATCCTCATCATGATTGCGGACCGCGTGAACCTGATGCGCCAGATACGCGACATTCCGGCCGGAGTGAGCGACGAGAAGAAGAAGGTCAGCGAAGAAGCTGCCTACCTGTATGCCCCGCTGGCTCATAAGTTAGGACTCTACAAGCTGAAGTCTGAGCTGGAGGATTTGTCGCTGAAATACTTAGAGCACGATGCCTACTACCATATCAAGGACAAGCTGAGCGAGACGAAGAAAAGCCGCGACGCGTATATAGAGCGGTTTATCAAGCCTGTCGAAGAACGTCTGAAGGAGGCAGGGCTCTCCTTCCACATCAAGGGACGCACCAAGTCGATACACTCCATCTGGCAGAAGATGAAGAAGCAGAAGTGCCCGTTCGAAGGCGTCTACGACCTGTTTGCCATCCGCATCATCCTTGAGGACAGTGGCGAGGGACTGGAAGAAAAAGAAAAACACCGCCGCGAGCTGATGCAGTGCTGGCAGGCCTTCGCCATCGTCACCAGCATGTACCAGCCCAACCCCAAGCGCCTGCGCGACTGGCTCAGCGTGCCGAAGTCGAACGGCTACGAGAGCCTGCACATCACTGTGCTGGGACCTGAACAGAAATGGGTGGAGGTGCAGATACGCACCGTGCGCATGGACGAGGTAGCCGAACGCGGCGTGGCAGCACACTGGCGCTACAAGGGTGTCAAGGGGGATGCCAGTATGGACGAATGGCTCACCAACATCCGTTCGATGTTAGAGACGGCGGACGGTCTGGACGCCATGGACCAGTTCAAGATGGATCTCTACGAAGACGAGGTTTTTGTCTTCACGCCCAAGGGTGACCTGTATAAGTTTCCGAAAGGAGCCACTGTGCTCGACTTCGCCTACCACATCCACTCGAAGATTGGCAGCAGCTGCACCGGTGCGCGCATCAACGGCAAGGTGGTGACGCTGCGCCAGCAGTTGCAGAGCGGCGACCAGGTGGAGATACTGACCTCGACGAACCAGAAACCCAAGCAGGACTGGCTGAACATTGTCAAAACCTCGCGAGCCAAGTCGAAGATTCGCCTGGCCCTGAAGGAGACACAAGTCAAGGAGGGGCTGTTTGCCAAGGAGACCTTGGAGCGCAAGTTCAAGAACCGCAAGATGGAGATGGACGAGAGCGTGATGCAGACGCTCATCCGCAAGCTGGGCTTCAAGGAGGTCAGCGACTTCTACCGTCAGGTGGCCTCTGGTGAGCTGGATGTGAATACCGTCATCGACCGCTACACGGAGCTACAGCAGGGCGACCAGCCTGTCACGGGCAATAACGTTGCCGAGAGTGCCGCCAACTTCGTGTTAGAGAAGTCTCACCATTCACATCTCGCCAATGAACTCTCTGACGACGTGCTCATCATCGACCGCAACCTGAAAGGCGTCGATTACCAGCTGGCGCGTTGTTGCCAGCCCATCTATGGCGACAAGGTCTTCGGCTTCGTCACCGTCAGCGGCGGTATCAAGATTCACCGCGAGGACTGCCCCAACGCTCCTGAACTGCGCAAACGCTTCGGCTATCGTGTGGTCAAGGCAAAGTGGAGCGGCAAGGGAGCCAGCCAATATGCCATCACCCTGCGCGTCATCGGCAACGACGACATCGGCATCGTGAACAACCTCACCAGCATCATCTCGAAAGACGAGAAGCTGGTTCTGCGCGCCATCAACATCGACTCCAACGACGGTCTGTTCAGCGGCAACCTGACCATCATGATTGATGACAACACGCGATTGGAGGCGCTACTCAAGAAGCTTCGCACCGTGAAAGGTGTCAAGCAGATTGAGCGACTTTAGCACACCTTTGCGAACAGCATGCAACAACTTCGCAAAGATGCGCAAATTGGGCTATGCGCACTTTTGCAAATATATTTCCTTGGCGGAATAGTATTTATTTTGTACCTTTGCATCAAACAAAAACCAAGAACCGTTATGATACTCACCAACCGAGAGCTGTTTCTGCTTATCATCTGCACCATATTCTATATCACCTTATTTATAATGGTGATGCAGGCCAACCGCCGAAAGATACAACTGCTGCAGAGCCGACTGGACAACATTCATGCCATGCAGAAAATGGCTGTGATGGAGCCACGAAAAGATGTGAACACGATATGGGCGACACCAGTCTACCTGCGCATCAAAAAGTATCTGAACGAGGGACGAAGCATGGCGGAAGGCGACTGGACGGAACTGGCAGAGGCCGTGGACAGCGTCTATACGGGATTCAGCGAGAAGCTATTCAGCCTCTATCGCATGAGTGGACAGGACTACCACGTCAGCCTACTCATCAAGGTACGACTTCAGCCCAAAGATATTGCTACGCTGACTGCACACTCAAAGGAAAGTATCGCATCCACGCGAAGCCGACTGTATCAGAAGGTGTTCGGCAAAAAGGGCTCGACCAAGGACTGGGACGATTTCATCCTGTCAATCTAAGCCTCTTCCCGAAAAAGGAATAACATAATAACAGAATAACGACTAAAATAGTACGATTATGATTGATTACTTCTTACAAAACATGTGGCAGGTATGGGCCATCGTAGCTATCGTCTGCCTGATTCTGGAGCTTTCGTCAGGTGATTTCTTCATCATCTGCTTCTCCATCGGAGGTGTGTTCGCACTGATTAGTGCCGCACTGGGAATCAACATCTACTGGCAACTATTCATTTTTGCCATTTTCTCTCTGTTAAGCGTCATCTTCGTGCGCCCTGTGGCCCTACGCTGGTTGCACAAAAACGAACCCAACAAGGCCAGCAATGCCGACGCCCTCTTAGGACGAACAGGTCGTGTAACTGAGGCCATCAAAGCCGGCAAAAGCGGCTATGTGAAGATAGACGGTGACATGTGGAAGGCAGTGAGCCAGAAGGACATAGCCGTAGACGAGACTGTTCGCGTCATCGGTCGCGAAAGCACCATCATCACGGTAGAGACTATAGATTAAACATTTAAGATTTAAGATTAAAGATTAAAGATTAAACATTAAACATTAAACATTAAATATTAGAATTATGAACATTATGAGTTTTGTATTGATTGCCATCGTTGTGCTGATCATCATCTTTGCCAAGATGGCTCTTGTGATTATCCCACAGTCGGAAACCAAGATCATTGAGCGCTTAGGCCGCTACTATGCTACGCTGAAGCCAGGTATCAACATCATCATCCCCTTCATCGATCGGGCCAAGGAAATCGTGGTGCTGACTCGTGGCCGCTACGCCTTCAGCAACAGCATTGACCTCCGCGAACAGGTCTATGACTTCCCTTCGCAGAACGTGATTACCAAGGACAACATCCAGATGGAAATCAACGCCCTACTCTACTTCCAGATTGTGGATCCCTTCAAGGCTGTCTATGAAATTTCAAACCTGCCTAACGCTATCGAGAAGCTGACACAGACCACCCTGCGTAACATCATCGGTGAACTGGAACTGGACGAGACGCTGACCTCACGCGACACCATCAACACGAAGCTGCGCGCCGTGCTGGACGATGCTACCGACAAGTGGGGTGTGAAGGTGAACCGCGTAGAGCTGCAGGACATTGTACCACCTGCTACCGTGCTGAACGCAATGGAGAAGCAGATGCAGGCTGAGCGTAACAAGCGTGCCCAGATTCTGACTTCTGAGGGTGAAAAGGCTGCCGAGATCCTGGCTTCTGAAGGTGAGAAGACCGCTATCATCAACCGTGCCGACGCCCAGAAGCAGCAGGCCATCCTACACGCTGAAGGTGAAGCTCAGGCTCGCATCCGCAAGGCAGAAGCAGAAGCCAAGGCTATTGAACTGATTACCGAGGCTGTGGGCAAGTCAACGAATCCCGCTAACTACCTGTTGGCTCAGAAATACATCCAGATGCTCGAGGAACTGGCCAGTGGCGACAAGACGAAGACCGTCTATCTGCCGTACGAAGCTACGAACCTCATGGGCTCCATCGGCGGCATCAAGGACCTGTTCAAGAGTGAGTAAAACGACAGTCCACCAATAGGGAGACAACATCAATATGATTCGTGAATAGAAACGAAAAAGCCCTGAAGATATTGTATCCTCAGGGCTTCAAATGAAAAGTGGCGGCCTCCTACTCTCCCGCATTGCATTGCAGTACCATCGGCGCAGGCGGGCTTAACTTCTCTGTTCGGAATGGGAAGAGGTGGGACCCCGCCGCAATAACCACCTGATGTTTCTTTCTCTGTATAGCGACTATAGCTACTATAGGCACTATAGGCACTATAGCTACTATAAACCACTATCAGTATAAGGTGACTTATCTCCACAAGCAAGCTGAGATCGGACTCTTTCATCCAACACCTGAAAATAGAACCACTACTCTCAGCAGGTCACTG
>Ga0310691_10000954_pt1 | contig 48394 bp, 54 predicted proteins | sample 176DNAGHGlowgp2_FD_203887 | JGI IMG/M metagenome (GOLD analysis project Ga0310691, IMG submission 203887) | Sheep rumen microbial communities from Palmerston North, Manawatu-Wanganui, New Zealand - 1766 DNA GHGlow gp2 (v2) (version 2) | ecosystem: Host-associated > Mammals > Digestive system >... | reverse complement strand
AACTACGAAAAGAACTATATCATAAATAAAAACACTTACCGTTTGGAGCGGAAAGTCTTACCGAACGGGCGGAAAGGAACTTACCGTTTGAAGCGGAATCAACTTACCGCTGGAGCGGAATATGCATGCTACTCATTTAATAGATTTTCATACTATGATGTATAAGAATATTAGGTAAAGATAGTCCTTATAGTATTCAATAATAAGATATTGTAATAACACGTATGAATAATAGGAAAAGGTGACGTTTATGATGAATATCAAAATCTTTGCATATTTAGGAATAGTATGTTTAACAACATTAACAGGGTGTACTACCACCAGTCCTGCTAATGAAAGCAAAATTGCGTCTGCTGACGTAACATCATCTGAAGTATCGCTTACACTTGATAGCGATTGGAGTAAAGATACTGCATATAGAGATTATTTAAAAGAACAGATTGAAAAATCGATTTCATCAATAGACGGAATAACATGCTGTTCGGAGGTTCTTACTATTGATGATAATAATACGGTTACGGCTGTCAGTCTGGATTACACATATGATAAAGATGTATATTCCGGATCATCACTTAATGATCTCGAGGAATCCTTTGAAAAATATATAAAGGGTTCTTTTGAGACGGTCGAAACTGTAACAATCAATGGAGCTGAAGAGAACACATATGACTCCGAATCATCTAATGAAACTTCGTCAAACGTTAATGATCTTATCTACTATGGAAAATCTTCAATACAGGCTGATAAGGGAAGCAATATAATTATCCGAGTAGCAGGATTAGATGATTATGATGGCATTAAGAGCATTAACGTATATAACTGCCAGACAAAGCAGGAAGTTCAACTGCCAGTAGCTAGTGAAGTAAAATATACCGCTGAAGATGATGCATCCTATTATATCTATGCTATAAATAGCAAAGGAGAATCTCTAGATTTGTCAAAAAGTATTAGCATAGAACACGCATATACTACTGACAACGCGTTTATTATGGATTAGAACATGCTTGCTTTAACACTTGCTTTAACAGAATTGATAACGCTGATTTTGACCGTATAATACTATATTGTTGAAATATATAGCGCTCAAGGAGTGATTGATTCCGAATGATTAAAGATAACGAAAATACTAAAACCAATTATAAGCTAATCATTACAATATCCTTGATCTTCATCGCCATATCTTTTGCCCACTCAAACGCCTCTGACAATTTTGTAACGAGCTCCGGATATCTGTTAACAGTTACATTTAATGATTTTTTATTGCTGCTTTCAATCCATTATCTTTTTTAATGAGATCTACCATCTGATCATAAAATTTCGCCTTTATTATAGCGTCATCAGCATCTGCTATCCCCTGTCTCATTCCATCTTTTCGAGCCTGTTCGTATATGTCTTCGCGTTCAGCATCGATGCTCATGCGTTCTCTTTTTCCATAGTTCACTCCTCATCGGCAATACGCAAGGTAAGATTTTGTGATATGTACCATAGTACGCAAACTAATAATGTTTTATAGATGAAACCGGTGATTTCGGGGATTATTGATCATCACTGCCCATATTATATGATTCCTGCAGTCCTTCATGATCAGAATATATCTATAGAATCAGAACTGAATAATCTTGAAAAATATCTTTCTAGGATAATCGATTGTGGATTTCTATCGCATCAAGAACGAAACGGCGGTGAAAATACAACAACATCGCTTGACCGCCACTTGGGTGCATGTTAATATATTGTTAAACGAAACGGCGGTGAAGAAAATATTCTGAGGATTTACCGCCCCCGCGGTTTTGATGGAAGGATGTGCGGCATGATAGGTAGAGAACAGGAAATCAAGGAATTAAATAAGTTATATAATAAAAACAAGGCGGAACTGGTGGCAGTATATGGAAGACGCCGAGTTGGAAAAACATATCTGATAGATGAAACTTTTTCCGGCAAATTTTCATTTCGCCATGCGGCATTGTCACCTGCTGATGAAGAAGCAAGGGGATTGCTACAGGCACAACTTGAACACTTCTATAATTCACTTCTGTTTTATGGGATGGAAAAAACAGATAAGCCAAAGAGCTGGCTGGAAGCTTTCTTTTTGTTGGAGAAGCACCTTCAAAACATAGATGATGGATCCAGGCAGGTTGTTTTTTTGGATGAATTGCCTTGGCTTGACACTCCGCAGTCGGGGTTTATAAGAGCATTTGAAGGCTTTTGGAACAATTGGGGATGCCATAGAAAGAATCTTATGGTTATTGTATGCGGAAGTGCAAATTCATGGATTCTTGATAATCTTGTAAACAATCATGGTGGCTTATATGACAGGGTAACTTATGAGATAAAGCTTTCGCCATTTACATTAAAGGAATGTGAAGAATTCTATAAAGAGAGTAATATTGTTTTTTCTAGATATGATATCGTTCAGAGTTATATGATCTTTGGCGGAATTCCCTATTATATGGGATATATGGATGGAGAGAAAAGCTTTGCACAGAATGTTGATCAAATGTTTTTCGTAAAAAAGCCGAAGCTGCTTAACGAATTTGACAGGCTTTTTGATTCTGTATTTGTCAATCCTGAGGCTGTAAAGTCGATAGTACGTTTGCTGTATACACGGAATGCCGGGTATACGAGACGAGAGATAACTGAAAAACTGAAAATCTCTGATGGCGGTCGCCTGTCCCGAAATCTAAATGCACTGATTGCAAGTGATTTTATCATAAAATATGTTCCGTTTGGGCATAGTAAACGTGAGGAACACTATAAACTGATAGATCCATTTTGTTTGTTTTATTTGCATTTTTTAAATCTGCAGCCTAGGAATAACCCTAAGTTTTGGCAGCAAAACACAACGGAATCATCAGTTGTTATATGGAGAGGATTTGCGTTTGAAAATGTATGTTTTAATCATATTGATCAGATAAAGGATGCACTTGGAATATCCGGAGTTATAACTACAAATTCTGCATGGTCAAAACGGGATGATGATGGGGAGGGTACACAGATAGATCTCCTTCTCTGTAGAAATGATAATGTTGTAAATATGTGTGAGATAAAGTTTTATTCGGAAGATTTTATGGTGACCAAGGCATATTATAAGACTTTGATACACAGGCAGGAAACCTTGGCAAAAGCAGTTTCACGAAAAATGGTGGTGCATAATACTCTTATCACCACAAATGGGCTTGTAAAAAACGAATATAGCGGAGTTTTCACTAATGTGATCACTTTAGATGATCTGTTTATGAAAAGCAGGTAACGCTCTCTCACGAATTTTGATTCGTTATAATGTTAATTAAAAACATGGAGACGCATTACAATGAATGTTTATAATGTAACACCGGACGATTATCTTGCTTTTTGTGAACAGTGTAAACGGAACCAAGAAGTATTCCGGAGTTGGCGGTCACCTTTTTGCGATAGCCGGTAATAAATCAGTTGAATACGGTTTCGGCGGTTTTGTTTATGCCGAGGCAATGGATGCTGAAATACTACAGCACTATCAAAGGAATTTCGGTGCCGAATTATTCCCATACGGATTGACTCCACACCCCTATCGCTTTATCATCGATGAAAACAATATGAAAAAAATCACGGAGGTATACAGTTATGATGACTCAGACGAAGAAATCTGAATGTAGAAAAGCCGTAAATGAATATATCAGACTATACAGTCCCTATGAGGGAAACCCCAAGTTGGGATATAACATCGCAGCAATGTGTCGTTATGCCGCCCAGAACAATCGTAAAGTTTCGGAGCTTAGTGAAAGCGAAGTTGAATTATTTGCTGTAAAATAAGTATTATGTTATTATTCTTTATACATTTTTTTAAATGATTAGCGGATGACAAAATCATCCGCTGATTATTTAGAGTTTAAAGTTATTTCTGTTTAGTCGGAAATCCAACAAGAACAGGGCTTAATCATCGATTGAAACAAGCGATAAAAAACAACGTATTTATCAGGCATAACGTGAATGACATAAATGTCATATAAATCTGTGACAGGTTATGGAATAAGGGTGATGCATATTATCAAAAGAGATCATATTCACGAATAGTGAATCAAAGAAAATATTAACCAAGGAATGTTGGGATAAATGTAAATGATTCTGAAGATACATTCGAATTGGAACGTTTGATATTAACATATACTCCATTATAAAAATATAGCGGTCCAGATCAGTGTTTTTTGACATCATCTTACGGAGAGCATATGTCAGAGTTTTTGTGTCTTGTAATCATTGGGATTTAATGTAGAAGAGTTCTTAATGGTTGATATTGTGATGCTGATGAATATTACTCATCTCCTTTTTGAAGCCTATTACTGTTCATAATTATATCATAACCATTAACTCTTTACCCTATTTCGTGTTCATATTATTGACTTTTTTCACCTTTAGGGGCGATTCATTACTCCGTCATTTTTTCATTGTTCATCTAACTTAAACAAAACCAAAACAGCAATTATTTTCCATTAGAAAAGTAGTATTTAATGTATTTACCTAGGAACTGATTACACACGTAAAGAACCAACAAATATTAGGTTTATAATATGATTTTGAATATTTATTTTTCAAATGAATATTTCACACTTTCTAAATATACCAATATCATACGATTATAACGAATATGTCACCCGAACCCAACTAATCTTACACCTATATCAATCAGGTTATAGTACATAACAAAAGCCAGAGGTTTTGTTTTCCTCTGGCTATTGTTGTGACACCAATGTCATGTTAGGGTATTTATTGTAAATACGCTTCTTTCTGTTAACTATTATTTCTTATTTGTATTCTAAAAGATTTATCAAATTGATAATTTTCGTATCGCCTTTCTGCGATTGACTGTGTGAGTCATTTAGTGATTTTCTTTACCATTTTTCTCTTTTGCTCTGTCGTACCGGCTTTAATGTTGCATCTCTCACATACACACATTGCATTATCCCTGTTCCGCCCTTTGTTATTAGATATCCTCCTCAATGTTGCATCATTAATAGTAAGTTTTTTACCGCACACTGCACACTTCTTTCCTTGAGAATCGAATGTGCTTTGTTTTATAGCGCGATATGTATCTACACCATCTTGTGTTTTATTGTAAAGTTTAAGTGTCTTGTCTTTTATCTCTTTATTAGCATGCATGCTGCTAATTGCTTGATTAGTAGGCAGTGTGGAATCCTTACTAAAATTGCACTTTTGGTGAACAATGAATAGATTGTCTTGGCTTTCAATAAGGTCTTTTGATACCTTATCAGGGACCCATTTATAAACTGCACGCGGAATATAATGATCAACAGACCATTCTTTTTCATTAGGGCTTATCTTTTTACCGCATATTACGCATATTCCGTTATTTCGTGCATATGCTGCTCTTTGCTTTGTTATAGAGACCGTCTGTCTTTTCATGTATCTGCTCCCATTAAGTGCATTATCTCAATAAACATGATATCACTTATCTGGATAATAAGTCATTACATCTTCAACCTTACAATCCAGTATTGAGCATAAAACATCTACAGTATGCGAGCTGATAGGCGCATTTGCTCGCAGTCTTGATAACTGTCCAGCACTGAATCCATACTCATTGATCAGTTTATACTGTGTCACTTTTTTTTCTTTCATAGTCTCCCAAAGAATATCATATTTAATCATTTTCCTAACACCCCTTCCTATTGAAAGGTTAGCCGTAAAATGCTATTATTTGTATTAGCCATATATGGCTAATATTCATAGTTGAAGGGAGAAAAATCCATGCCTAACGAAGAAAACAAAGCAGGTAAAGAACTTTTCGAAAACGTCACATTTAACGATGCTGCCTACGCCAAAGATATAAGAGATAAATCGGCAGCAAAATTAGAGAAGCTTAAGATCGCACTGATCATAGCAGCTGTAGCTACACTATGCAGTATCATAGCCTTTAAATTTGTTCACCATGAGGCGTTATCGAATGTATTCTTTGTAATAGCCGTTGTTGGAGCAATCGTTTCATATGTAATGGGTGGCGGGATCAATATCGCCATCAAATGGGCTCTTAAAATAGGAAAGATCGGCTGGTTCATATTGCCATTCCCAATAGATATCGCAACTGGTTTATTCGCGATACTCTTTTCTCTTCTTTCTTTTTTCTTCCTGCCCGTGATATTTGTTGCTCTGAATTACTATCAGGCAAATAAGGATTATAAGGCCGCTGAAGAATATTTAAGTTTTTATCAGCCGACGCAGGAATAAAACAGGGAGGTTATATAGAAATGTATAAAATGTACAAACCAGTTATCATTGCACTTATGTGTGGTATTGTATTTTCAGTTGGCTGTGGAAAAACCAATATAGACCTAAATAAGTATGTAACGGTAGAAGTCTCTGGGTATGACGGATATGGTGAAGCCGACGTGGATTTCGATCTTGATGCATTAAGAGCTGACTACGATGATAAGCTCAAATACAAAGGCGATGATGAATTAACAGCAGCTATATTTGAGGAGGATCCAGCCGGGGCGTTATATGATGATTGCATCTCCCGTAATGTGGTTAATAAATCCGGATTATCAAATGGCGACACAGTAAAAGTCGAGTGGAAGTGTAAGGACGAAAGGGCACTCGAAAAGTATAACGTGAAACTGTCATACTCAGATATAGAATATGAAGTTGAAGGCTTGGAAGTCATTCCAACTTTCGATCCTTTCGAAGATATTTCAGTTTCTTTCTCCGGCATTTCAGGAGAAGGCCGAGTTGATATAATATCAGACAGTTCTAACGGCGTCAGATATTCGGCAGATCCCTCTTTTTCCCTATCAGAGGGCGATAAGATCACTATCACGGCTGAAGTGGGAGATCCTAAGACATATGCTGAGAAGTATGGACGTATGCCATCAGTTACCACTAAAGAATATACGGCCGAAGGATTTGATACGTATATACTAAGTGTTGATGCTGTAAATGACGCTGATGTAAAATCAGTTATTTCAACTATCGTTAGTAAATCTATAAACGAATTCTTAGATGGACCTACCCGTGATGCTGAAGAAGCAGGCCTTCTTGATGAACCAAAGTACACTTGGGAAGTAAAAGGCGAGATTACCAGAGATCCTCAGATAGTAGATATTTATGTTGGTAACTCAAAAGCTGGTTATAATGAAAACTGTTTATATATAATCGCTAGTGCAGGATATAAATATACCGTCACCAAAAACTGGTGGACGAGTGAAGTTATGGATGATGTCATCGGTGAAGGAGATGCATATTTTGGTGTGGAAATAAAAGATTCCCTTATATCTGGCGGCGAATTATCACTGGGTAAAGCAAGCTCTAAGGTAAGAACCAGCAAGGATCTAGCTGACTTTGATGTTTATATCAATTCGCTTAAGGTCGATTATTCTTTTGATCAAGCTGACTCTTCTTTTAGCCCAGAAGCATCAACTTCGAAGGAACCTGAGACAGATGATAAAGAAGTAACTTATTCTTGTCGGATTGATAAGACAGTTGAAACAGATGGAAAGATTAAGATCACACCGCAAGAGGGATGGGGAATCAGTGAGGTTTTACCTGTAGAAATATCAGATGAAATGTATCAATCGCTGAAAGTGGGTTGTAAACCTCCCATAGATTGCGAGCAGCTTGACAAATACTACTGCGTGGAAGAAAAAGATGGAGAATTCTTCTTTATCGAAGACTATTTCAAGAGCATGGATGAACTATTTGACGATTGTGTTGCATATAAGATATCCAAAGATGGTGATAGCATAAAGATGTATGGCCGCTGTCTTATGGGTGCTTATGGCGACGAGTGGGTTGAAGTCACATCAGTCTCAAAACAAATTTCAGGGAAGAAAGACTTCTATCTTACTCCCGATACCGTTTGCAAGATAATAGATAAAATACCATCTGATAACAAAATGGAAAATGTAAAATACAAAGAACTCACAGTAAAGGATATCGAAGAAAAAGATATCTACAGTATATACGATCAGAATAAAGATGGTTACTGCTGGCGAGGTTTTTCTGAAGTATTGTTGACAGTTGATGAAGCTGGAAATGTTTCTAAACTGCAAGAAGTATTCTCATACGATATGTAAATTCATACTCGTTCTGCTTTTGATCTGAAACAGATGAATATGATCATTACCGAATCATAATTAATATCATACTAGACTAGGTGATCACAAGAGGGGCCATACCTTATGGTCCCTCTCTCTATGTCTGACCTACGACTTTTCTTAACTCTGAAGATATAGTTCAGAGTGACATTTTGATCGTATCCTTGATCTTCATCGCCATATCTTTTGCCCACTCAAACGCCTCTAACAATTTTGTCACGAGCTCCGGATATCTGTTAACAGTTACATTTAATGATTTTTTTATTGCTGCTTTCAATCCATTATCTTTTTTAATGAGATCTACCATCTGATCATAACATTTCGCCTTTATTATAGCGTCATCAGCATCTGCTATCACCTGTCTCATTCCATCTTTTCGAGCCTGTTCGTATATGTCTTCGCGTTCAGCATCGATGCTCATGCGTTCTCTTTTTCCATAGTTCACTCCTCATCGGCAATACGCAAGGTAAGATTTTGCGATATGTACCATAGTACGCAAACTAATAATGTCACGTTTTTACATCTGTGCGCAACTTTCTTTGCATTCATCCAATCATTAATATGAAATAGATTTTCTGACTTCGGTGGGAAACAAGATTTGTCCTATAGAGGTGAAGTCTGGAAATTACAGAGGTCATAAATCTTTGGATGTGTTTTGTGATAAGTTCAGAAGGCGGATAGGCGAAAAATACGTTTTTCATACGAAAGATTATAAGAGGGAAAATGGTATTAGTTATATCCCGGTATACATGATACCGTTTTTATAAGAAGTTGGAGGAGAAACTAGGTGAAAAAGCTTTAAAGATCATCGTGAAAACTTTATTGGGATTATTGATCGCACTGTTTGCGTTTGTCATGCGAAGTAACGATTCCGTGCAAATAAACACTCTCCGCACATAATGTACGGAGAGCATATGTCAGAGTTTTTGTGTCTTGTAATCATTGGGATTTAATGTAGAAGAGTTCTTAATGGTTGATATTGTGATGCTGATGAATATTACTCATCAAAGAGTAATATTCATTAATACCGCATAATATACATATCGTACACATGTAAAAATATGATGTTCAATTGGTTGTTCATTTTGTGTTCACTTAGGGGTTACCGATATTGAAAGCCTTGATTTTACTGGTGTTTTTGGTGTTTTGTGCCTTCGAATCCTCTAGCACACGCGCGTTGAAGGCTTGAAACCCTTGTATTTACAGGGCTTCGAGCTTTTTATTTTGTCCAAAATCGTGTGGACCTCGTGTGGACCTGGGGATAAAGGGAGATATATTGGACTTTTGAGATGAGCCTAAAAGCTCATACTCCCCCTGTTTCTTAGACTTTTACTATATCAATGATATTATCCCCGTACGTAATCCCGTTTCTTTCTAAAAATTCTGAGAATCCCTCGATATGCTCAGGCTGACGAACTATTTTGGGCGTATGAGCATCACATCCGATCACGAATCTGGGATTATATCCCGCAGCCATTTTAAAAAATCTGTCACATGGATACCACCGTCTATCTACAAAGCCGTAAATATTTATCTCAAGGGGGATATTTAAATCTATGGCTGCTTCAACAAGTCTTTTCATATGGCGATAATAAATATCATCCGCTCCCGTAAAATTGATAAGATCAGGATGCGCGAGATATGTAAAAAGTCCCGTCTTCATGCCTTCGATCGTAAAATCAACATAAGCTTTAAGCTTCTCTTCACTGTCTGTCTCAGACCCCACATAGAAGCCTTCAACCTCATCCTCGACATAGTGCTGTCCCTGAATAATGAAGTCCAGCGGGTATTTTTTTAATTCTTCTAAAAGCGGTTCAAAATATTTTCTTGTATATTCAACCTCGTATCCTATCAGGATCTGTATCTGATCCTTGTATTCATCACGCAGTTTCACAAGAGTATCGGTATAGTCCTTAAGCTGCGTCATGTCCATTCTGATACCTGATATAAACCCTTCAGGATAAGGCTGAGGTGTATGATCCGAGAATCCAAGGATCTTAAATCCTTCCGAGATAGCCGCTTCTATGTATTCGCGCTCCAGTCCCACTGCATGCTTGCATCTGACTGTATGTGTATGATAATTAGCTGATATCATTTTTGATGTCCTTCATATAAACTGATAAATATCTACTTAAATATCCGGTAGACACAGACATATATTAGCATGAAACATCCGGATTGTCCGCATTTTTCACTTATAATTAAAAAAGAATGCGCAGATTATCTATGAAAAACGTACAATGTGTAATATTCACATATGCGACACATGTGTCATATGCTGTGATTGGCTATATTACGGCCGTTATGGCATTTATATTGATTGAATAAAATATAAGATATTCTTATAATATAACTCCAGACCGCTTTTTGACCTCCTTGGTCATTCTGTGCATCACGCTTGTTATGTAAACCTGTTTTGACATATTTTAAAAAGCCTGAAGCTTTTTTCACAGCTCCAAGCTTTTAATAATCTGCTTCATATATTATCCTGCTGTTTAACCGGTAACTCAGATCAGACCACCCATTGAATAAGCTTCTTCCAGTGCCTTTGATCCTTTGATCTCTTCACGCTCATTGACGCCGCCAGCAAAGATCTTTCCTTTAAACTCTGCCTTTTCAAAGCAGTCTACCCAGCCCTTGACACCACTTACAGCCTTTTCATCCGTATATGTCTCGTCTTCTGCAGCCGTCGAGAGCAGATAAACCTCTCTGAATCTGTAATCTCTGGGATAAAGAGAATTTGCCCTGTCTATCATAGTTTTCATCTGTCCGCTCATCTCGTAGTAATATATAGGAGTAGCCCATACGACAACCTCTGCTTCAAGTATCTTTTCCGTTATATCGTTAGCATCATCTTCTATAATGCATTTTCCCAGCTTCTGGCATGCAAAACATCCGCTGCAGAAGTTGATCTTCTTGCCCTTTAGCGAAACAACTTCCACATCGTTTCCTGCATCTTTTGCTCCCTTTGCAAAGCTCTCTGCCAGAATATCTGAATTGCTCCCTGATCTGAGACTCGTTTCAATGATCAATACCTTCTTTGCCATAATAGCCTCCTATTCAATACTTAATGTGATCGTTACATCACCGTTACCAAGCAGCTGTTCCAATTCATTTTGTGACATATTTATCTTTCCAAGCCTTGTATATGACCAGGAATTGGATCCGTAGAATACAACGATCTTATCTGACGAATAAAGAACAATATCTCCGGGTTTTGTCACAGTCTGCTTATCATCTGAAACAATGCTTTTTCCTATAGGACCCACCTGCTCAAATCCGCCGTACATGGACATCGATATTGTAAGCCCCGTTTGCGCCAGTCCTTTAAGTTCTTCAACAGAAGCATTCTCTTCCCAGGTAACATCCACTGCTTCATCATTTATTTTCATTATCATGCTTTCCTTCTCCTCAACCTTATCTTCATCAGACTCAGTAAGATCCGTATCCCGTCTGACATTATCATTTTCAGATGTCTGCATCTTATCCTTTTGTGGCAGATCCTGTATGCTTTGTGTTGACGATGCGCCTGCTATACTGTCATTATCATATTTAGCACATGCTGTTGTCAGCATAACACATGATAATACAAAAAGAGAGATCCTTATCCTTTTTTTCATATATGTTTCCTTATGAACTCTTCGATATGATCAAACGGGATCACATTAATATTATCATACAGATCCGTATGAACCGCATCCGGAATGATCATAAGTTCCTTGTTATCTGTATACTTGCTCTTATTTGTCATATTGGCGTAGGCATCCTTAGAAAAATAGCATGAGTGTGCCTTCTCTCCGTGAATGATCAAAACCGCGTTCATGATCTCATCAGAATATTTGAGTATAGGCTGATTCATAAATGACTGACAGCCTATCACATTCCAGCCCTCATTGGAATTAAGGGATCTTTCATGGTAAGCTCTTCCCTTATAGTATTCGCTGTAATCCTTAACAAAGAAGGGTGCATCAGGGGAAACCGGAAGCGGCAGGCATCCTCCCGCTCGCTTATATGTACCGTTTCTTAAGTCTTCCAGGCGCTGTTTTGCCATTGCCTTTTTCTTTTCGTAGCGCGCTTCTTCTGAATCCTCCGAATCAAAATATCCGTTGGCATTTACTCTGGTCATGTCATACATTGTTGAAGCCACAGTAACTTTGATCCGCGGATCTAATGCAGCGCTATTAAGAGCCATCCCGCCGAAACCGCAGATCCCTATGATAGAAATACGCTCAGGATCGACCTTGTCATTTAGGCTCAAAAAATCTACTGCAGCCATGAAATCTTCAGTATTGATATCAGGGGATGCCATGTATCTGGGTTCTCCGCCGCTCTCTCCTGTATAAGAAGGATCAAATGCGATCGTTAGAAATCCTCTCTCTGCCATAGTCTGAGCATAAAGCCCTGAGCACTGCTCCTTTACTGCTCCGAATGGCCCGCTTACAGCGATAGCTGGCAGTTTCTCTGCGGCATTCTTCGGCACGTACATATCTGCAGCAAGAGTGATACCGTAACGGTTTACAAATGTCACCTTGCTATGATCTACCTTATCGCTCTTTTTAAAAGTCTTATCCCACTCAGTTACAAGTTTCAGTTCCTGTGTTTTGATCATTACCATAATCCTTCTGTATTTATGCTTCCTTTTCTACTTTTCTGATAAGATAATCCATCCGATCTACTTTTCTCTGGCTTTCATGCATTTCATCCATCAGGATACACAGGTATTTTTTCAGATATCTGATAAGTTCCGACTTTGGTCCCGTTTCAGAAATGATCTTTAGCGCTTTCTTCTGTTCTTCACTGAATCCGAAATCGGATAAGTTCTCGATCATCGCATTAAGTTCCATAGTGTTCCCCGATCAATGCTTTATTTATCTTTATGAGTTCAGTATAAGGAATTGACAGAAGATGCGCTAATGAATAAAATGAATATCGTGATATTCCATTTTCGAATATCATTAGAAAGGATATTCTATGGAGATGAAGAACCTTCGCTACTTTCTTGCAGCAGCCCGAGAAGAGAATATGTCACATGCAGCACAGATACTGCACGTAACACAGCCAACCTTATCTAAAGCGTTAAAAGCTCTGGAAGATGAACTGGGCAAGAAGCTCTTTACCCGCCACAGCTTCTCCATCAAGCTGACTGATGAAGGACTTCTTTTGCGCGACCGCGCAGAGGATCTGATCACGATGGCTGACAAGATCGAGCAGGAATTTCTTTCTCTCGATGATATAACCGGAGGCGATATATATTTTGGCCTGGGTGAGTCGTATCAGATCGCACTGCTTGCCCGTGAGATCAAAAAGCTGAAAGAAAGATACCCTTCATTTACCTATCACATAACAAGCGGTGATACGGAACAGGTGACAGAAAAACTTGATAAAGGTCTCCTTGATTTTGGTGTGATATGCGAAATTCCAAACAAAGAAAAGTATGAATTTCTCCCATTCCCCAGATTGGATTGCTGGGGAGCTGTCATGTTGAAGAGCCATCCTTTGGCAAAGAAAAAGAGCATAAAGGTTGCTGACTCATCGGACAGCCTCTTTTTTGCTCTGAACTAAGCTGGAATATTGAAATACCGCAGTGGGCGGGGAATCGTTTTAGTGAGCTTCACTTGGAAGGCTCATTCCGTCTGTCCTATAATGCATCAATGTTTGCCAAGGAAGGGCTTGGAATACTCTTGACTTTTGAACATCTCGTAAACTGCTCCGAGAGCAGTGATCTGATATTTATTCCTCTCTCTCCGATGCAGGAAACAAAGCTCTATCTTATCTGGAATAAGTACCAGACTTTTACACCGATAGCAGAAAAGTTTATCAACCAGGTAAAAGAGTCGTTTTAGCTTTTTTGACTGCATCTATCTTTTGGTATAGTCAATCATCTATTTGCATTGTATTTTTACGGATGATCCAAGTGTCTTTTGCACTTTAAAAATTCTATAAATTTGATAAAATATATATATGTTCTTTTATTGAAGGAGTGCTTATGGATAAAAAATCAGTTGCGGACAGCATCGATAACGGAATAGGCCAGTTTGCTGCTGAAGCCAGTATTGTTATCGATGATGTGACGCCTTTATTTGACATCTCTGCATACCCTGAAGAAATGCACGGTCTTGTAAAAGAATGCAACCAAAGGATCGAAGAAGCAAACACCAAATATCGTATAGCCAGATACAGAGAGGATATGTTCGCCAAAGGACTGAAAGCAGGTATGTATTTCTGTACTTTTGACAGGAATGAGAATCTGACCGGTTTTGAGTTCAACGATGAGACCAGACAGATGCTTGGCTATGACGGACTTAACGATCTGCCAAATGAGTTTGACAGCTGGGTAAAGACTCTTGTACCTGAAGAACGTGATGCCATAGTTAAGCTGTTCTGGGATTCGGTCCGTATTCACCGCGATCTGCCAGACATCACTCATGCAACCTATCGCATGCAGAAAAAGGATGGAAGCATCATCTGGGTTACGGGAGCCGGAAGATTCATCAGACGTCCGGACGACGGTTCTTTAGAGATCTACATGGGATGCTATCGTGATATTACTGCACAGCAGGAGCTTGAAGAGTATCTAAAGATCATAGAGGCTATCGGTAAGGTCTTCAACTTCTCCATGTTCATTGATGTAAGTGATATGAGTTACCGCATGATCAGTACCAATGAATATGTGGAGATGGTCCCAAAGGATCCGGATGCTATAAAGTTTCTCAAAAATAACGTTGCTTCATCGGTTGCCGAAAGCTTCAGGCAAGGCCTGTATGAATGGCTTGATAAAGATAAAATCATTGCCGCCGTCAATGAGCACGCAACGACCAGTATGGAGTTTTACAGCGAAAGCGCTCATAGATGGTTCGAGGGAATCTTCATGGTCGGTGACAGGAATGAGGACGGAAGTCTCGCACACATCGTATACGGCTGTCAGGATACCACGGATGCCAAGCTGCAGAGTCTCGCACAGCAGAAAAAGATCTCAGAATTTGAAACGGAGATCTATATAGATTCGCTTTCACAGATCCGCAACAGAAAATTCCTTGATGAAAAACTCATCTTTAAACCTTGCAAAGCCGTAGTCATGTCTGACATTGACAGATTTAAGGAGATCAATGACACTGCCGGCCACCAGTGCGGTGATGAAGTGATCAAGAACGTCGCTCAGATCCTGGAGCAGTCTGTAAGAAAAGATGATGTTGTGATCCGATACGGCGGAGACGAATTCTTAATGGTATTCTTTGATATTACCAAGGAGGATCTGGAGAATAAGCTTTCTTTCCTTAAATCTCAATTAAAGAAGATCAAGATCGATAACTTTGAACAGATCAGTATATCTATGAGCTTTGGAGGTGCATTCGGAACAGAGCTTGTAAGCAATATGATTGGGACCGCGGATAATGCTCTGTACGAATCCAAAAAGAACCGCGATACATATACGGTGATTGAAATATAGATACCTCTCATATGATCACTGATTTTTATTCATATCGATTAACAGTGATCAAGATAAAGATCGATAAAAAGGAGCTTTAAGTATAAAGACTAAAGCTCCTTTCTTTTATCCTTGATCATTCAGGCCATGTTCATAAGCCTTGCTGCTTCGCTTAGAGTATCACGGATCTTGATATGCTGAGGACATGCCGCTTCACACGCTCCGCAGCCTATGCACTCGTTTGCCCGTTTCTTTCCGGGATTTATCACGCAGAACACTTCCTCATTAAGAGCTCTTTGAACATTGCCATAGAGCTTTATGAGATTTAAGCACTTAAAAGTACCGGAAATCCCTATGTTCATAGGACATACCTTTGCGCAGTAGTCGCAGCTTGTACACGGCACGATAGGGATCGCCTCGATAGCTTCCCTTGCCTTTTCTATCACAGCCTGTTCCGCTTCATTAAGCGGCTTGAAATCCTTCATGTATGAAAGGTTATCCTTCATCTGATCCACGTTGCTCATACCTGAGAGTACAGCCATAACTCCGTCAAGGCTGGCTGCAAAACGGATCGCCCATGATGCATATGAAGAATCAGGATCAGCTTCCTTTAAAAGCTCTTTGACGCTGCCTGGCGGATCAGCCAAAAGACCGCCCTTTACAGGTTCCATTATGACTACTTTCTTACCGTGAGCTCTTGCAACTTCATACACCTTGCGTGACTGAACATCATTGTTTTCCCAGTCGGCATAGTTTATCTGCAGCTGAACAAATTCAGCCTCCGGATGTTTGCTTAAGATCTCTTCAAGTTCTTCAGCAGTTGAGTGGAATGAGAATCCCACGTGGCGGATCTTTCCCTGCTTCTTCATTTCAAATGCAAATTTCCATAGATCAAATTCATCAAAAACATTCGTCCTGTTCTGTCCTAAGTTATGAAGAAGATAATAATCAAAATATCCCGCGTTCGTGCGTCGAAGTGAGGTTTCAAACTGTTCTATGGCATCTTCTCGACTCTTGCATCCTGCCCATGCCGCATTCTTTGTTGCGATAGTATAGCTTTCTCTCGGATATCTCTCGACAAGAGCCTGACGCATTGCCTCCTCGCTACCGGGATATATCCAGGCAGTGTCAAAATATGTACACCCCGCTTTCATGAACAGATCTACCATCTGCTTGGTCTGTTCCACGTCGATCACATCGCTGCCCTCAATACGCGGAAGTCTCATCAGACCAAATCCCAGTTTCTTGTTTTCACCCAAGTTAGTTTCTGCCATTTTTACCTCCTATAATCCTTGTCTTTTGCTACCCCGATCTAATACCCTTGTTTGTCGCTTGCTAAATCACTATATTAAATATCTTTCTTTAACAGATATCTGTTTTCATCATCTAAAAATATCTGATATCCCAGTCTCTCATAAAGCCTCATTGCATCCGTGTTTGTCTTTTCTACATGAAACAGTATTGCAGGGATCTTTATATCTTTTGCATAAGACTCCGCTTTCTTTATCAGTTTAGTCCCGATCCCCATATTTCTGCATTCTCGCGTAACAGAAAGATCATCAAGATATATATAATCCTTATCCTCATGATGGACTTCTATTGAAAGAAAGGCGATCACCCTGCCGTCATCAGCAACATATATCCTGTCGTCGCTATCATTAAAGTATCTGTCAAGATAACCCTTATCGTATCCTTTGACATCATCGGTATCATATATCGTCTTTAGCATTTCAATGAACAGTGATCGTATGCTGTCTTCATCTGCTTTTATTCCAATTCTGATCAAATGATCCATCTTTGAGCCCTCGCTTTTACCTGTATGATCTTATTCTAACATGAAGCTCAGATCGTAAAAAGAAAAATCAAAAAATCATATATAAATCAAAAAATTACCGGCTGATCGCTCAACCGGTAATGCTTTTTATCATATGCTTTGATCTGAAGGGATTATTGTTCTTCGTCATCCTCTTCCTTGATCTTGTAGTACTCGTCCTCTACTACTATCGCTCCGATCTCCTCTAAGTGCCTTAACGCTTCAATTACTTCGTTCTGAGACATATTTCTCGGGATCAGTCGGCTTATGCCGGCTATATCTATAGACTCATTCCTGTAGATGGTCTTAAACAGGCTTCTCTCAGTAGAAGAAAGCTCTTCGGTTATTCCGAAAGATGCGAAGAACTCATCATCCTTGCGCTGCTTTTCTGCTCTTCTCTGCTCGCTCAGCATACGCTGTTCCTCAACCTTTCTGAGGCGCTCGTTTCGCTTTTCCTCTTCCTCGATCATTCTTTGATTATTCTCGATAGTCTCGGGATTGTAATCAGCAAGTCTCTCTATCTTAACAGCCGTTCCCGTCATGGAAACCATTAATAATTCACCGAGTCTGCTGCTTTCAAAGCTGATACCGATGATCGCATTTGCTCCCAGGTTGTCCGCTTTTCTTATTACACGATGCTTCAGAGCAGCCTTGATCATGTTGAGTCGCTCGATCATCTCGGTTGCCTCTGTTCCTGTGAAGGAGGAAATAACATTATCGATCGTCGATGTTAATCCTTTTTTGAATCCGATTCCGACTAATAACTCATCAAAGATCACATCGATATACTCGGTTATTACATATCCTTCCAAATCATGTCCAGTCGTAAGTATCATAGTTCCATCTCCTTTAGATTCAAAATGATTATTTCATAAACATTATAGCACTCATTTTGTTATTTGCGCAGTTAAATTCCAAATATCTCTTCGGCTAGTTTTACCGTTTCATCTTCACTTCTGTTTTCGTCTCTGTATATGACTTTAAAACCGCTGTTTTCAAGCTTATAGTAGTTTTCCTTTGAGTTTATCCTAGTCAGTATCTTTCTGTAATTATCAAGAGCAGCCTGCGGATCGGGCTCTTCAAGCATGAGCTTATACAGAAACTGCTTTTCGGGGTCTGGACGGTCGAAGAAACGGCTTACGGATATCTGAGGATCTGACAGCATAACGATCACATGATCTTCATCTGTTAAACTGTGCAGCTTTTCTATGCTTATATTTGTATCCACAAATATCTTTTTATCCTTAGCTTTGGGATCGTTAAGAAGGTCTTTAAGGATATCAAGTTCGACTATCTCGCATTCCTTCTTAACATCATTTATCCATGTGACATACTCATCCTCTGTTCTGCGGATAAAGTCATGCCAGTCCTTAAGATCCCTGGTATATGTAAGATTTGGGAACTCTTTGCTGTCAAGCTCGGATAGCCTTTCGTTATGATAATTCTCATTAAGCTCTATGCCTTCATGCTTCTTTGCAAGATTTGAAACAAGGGTTGATTTACCGGCATAAGCACTTCCTATAACAAAATACACATTACTTAGATCCATATCTTTTCCTCGTAAAATCATTCAAGTTTTATAAGAAACTCTTCTGCATACTTACCGTTATGACTCTCATCATCATATCTTAAAATGAACTCATCCTCCGACTGCCATATCACATCAAAGAATGCTTCTTCATTAAATCCTCTTCCCGGATACTCCCATATCTTTTTTCCGTTATATATCACCGATGGTCTGCTTACAAAATCGTAGCTTATCGTTACTTGGTTTGTCTTATTCGGTGAACTGTAACTGTTTTTTCTGTTACCTGAAAAAAATACAGCGATCACTATTACCCAAAATACCAGGATCACTATTACCCAAATTAACAGAACAGCGGTTTTCTTTTTCATTCTCTTATCCTTTTTGATCAGATCTGTCAGTTCCTGCTAGTCAAAGACCGGCAGTGTGGCCTCTCCCGTAAGCACATCTTCCACATTAAAATGCTCATCAAAAAAAGTACTTACATCGCCCGTATATGGATTTATCGTGTACCATTCAACAGTCGCTGTATGCTGCTCGTCACCGTTATCTACGGCTTCATACAGATGAAAGACATAGTTTCCGTCTTCATCTATGTGATCCAGAACACAGTAAAACGGCGGCTCATATCTTTCAGCAAAGATCTTCTCAAGCTCATCCAGATCATACATGACCTCTTCATCATTTATATCATCTCTGGGTGCAGGCGGATTATCCAGGTTTCTGTATTTTTCAATATATTCATCCCTAATACTGTTTATCTTTTCTGTGGGTATATTATCGATGACTGCGCTGTACATCTCCCAGAATTTTTTATTCCTGGGTTCGTATCCGCCGCATGCCTTAAGAACATTTTCATTCTTATCATAAAGCAGCAGATAAGTGGAAGAACCGTCACACACATCTCTTTCGGGTATGATCTTGAGCCTATAAAGCTTTTTTCTGTTTACCCCTTTTTCAATATTCTCATACTGCTCATCAGAAAGTGTCAGGGTATCTACTAATTCAAGTTCCGGTGAATTTGTATGAATGCTGTCATATGCAGGCATATAGATCAAAACATCTTTATTTGTACATATGATGACTCTGGCACTTATGCATTCATAGAATTCTCCCCAGCTGCTTCCTCCGTAATCAAATCCGACCAGATATTCATCAGAAAACCTGATATCTTCCTTCTCCTTTATAACTTCCTTTTCATCATCATCTTCTTCGATGGGTTCTTTTACTGTACATGCCATTAGCATCATCATAATAAAGAACATAAATATGAGTCTTATCTTTTTCATTGTTTTTTCCTTTTATCTTTAAGCTGAACTCTTGCAAAAATTTAGGCCTTGAATCATAGCCGTTCTCCTCTTAGGTTTAATGCTAAGAATTTGCTACTATCAACGCCTTTATACGGCTGTTGCCGTTTTTTAAGCTAAACTCACCTGAAAGCATCACTTATTTCATAAAATTGTCTCTGATAAACTTATAGAATATATAAGCTATGCCTCCTACAAGGATGACAGGAAAAAGCCAGTTTATCAGTGCTATGGAAAGGATGACCACACCTGCTATCGCCAATCCTCCTGTAGCTTTTCTTAACCATACAGGAAGATTTAAAAACTTGTTAAGTATCGTTAAGCCTGTGTTAGTTGCAGCCCTATCATTAACATCATCCTGATTTTCAAACTGCTCTTTAAAAGAAGTCTGACTGCGATTTCCTGCTTTGCTCGCACGTATCGATTTTGCGATAAGTCTCGCATCTCCAAGGTCTGCCAGAACATCTTCTTCGCTGTTTCCTTTTCTTATCTCGCTCTCAATATAGTTTTCGTAATAGCTTACCGTGTCATTTATATATTCATAATCCGATATTCCGGACAGTTCGCGTCTGAGTGTTGCGATAAACTCCTGTTTGTTCATAATAAACCCAAATACCCTAAAAAGCCTGATGCTTTACTACCTGATATTCATCTCCGTTCTGATAATATGGACAGTTTTCATTACTGTTGCTTAAAAATCTCTGCATCTCATCTTCATCCAGATCTATATCGCAGACATAATATTCATAATCCTCATCATATGCATAGTTTGCACATGTATCACATACAGACATATATCAATTCTCCTTAGGCTCACTTGTCTCAGCAGCCTTTTTTGCTCCCTTTACAAATCTGAAATAGTATAATACTCCACATGCTGCTACGACCAGAAGGCCGATAAACTGTGATGTGGAAAGAACGCCTACAGCGCCTCTGTAATCGTTTCTGAAAAACTCGATAATAAATCTGCCGATACTGTAAAAAGAAAGGTATGCAAGACCTACCCTGCCTTCTGTCGAATGAGGGTACTCATCCGTGTTTCTTTCGCTCATGAGATTTTTCTCAAAATGAACAGCCAGATAAAACAGCAATGCGGCATTGATGAAATCGCCTACAGACATCATTATCTGAGTAGGCATCAGACATACTCCGTTTGGAGCATAGTCGGAATGTGTGAATACTATTCCTATCGGAGATGTCGTCTCTCTTCCGTAGCAGCATCCTGCAAGCAAACAGCCTATCCTTCCAAATCCCTGAGCAAGGGCTACTTCGGGAACGACCAGATCGAACATATCAATAAAGCTCACTTTATTGATCCTGCAGTATCCCCATATGGTCGCAACACCGCCTATTATGCCTCCGAACACGACAAATCCGTTCCCTTTGATAAATGACATCGGGGATGCTAAAAAGTCCTTAAAGTAAGTGATGATAAAGAGCACCTTCGCACTTAAAAAGCCAAGTACGATAGTCCATACCGTAAGCCCGTATATGAGCTCTCCGTTTAAGCCTCTCTTTGCTGCTCTCTTGTCTGCGACAAACATGGCTACGACCACACCTATCGCTATCATCAGTCCGTATCCGTGGACCGTAAATGGCCCTATTGAAAACAAGTTGTTATACATATCTACTCCCCGAATCCTCTATTCTTCAAACAGCACCTTTGTAGAGCTGCACCCTATACGGCTCACGCCCTCTTTGATATATGCTATCATATCTTCTTTTGTTCTGATGCCGCCTGCTGCCTTTATCTTTACATTCTCTCCTATATACTCCTTAAAGAGCTTTACATCCTCAAGCGTTGCACCGGCTGTGCCAAAACCTGTCGATGTCTTGATATAGTCGGCACCGGCCTCTGTAACGATCTTACACATGTTGATCTTTTCTTCTTTTGTAAGATAGCAAGTCTCAACAATGACCTTGAGTATCTTGTCTGCACATATTGCCTTTAAGGATGCTATCTCTTCCCTAACAAGATCATAGTCAGAGTTTTTAACATCAGTGATATTTATTACCATATCGATCTCATCGGCACCGTCATCAAGTGCTGTTGCGGTCTCTTCAGCCTTTGCTGCCGTTGTCTCGTATCCAAGAGGAAAACCTATGACTGTAGCGATCTTAAGATCATCACCGTACTTTTCCTTGACTCTTGCTATATAGTTTGGCGGTATGCACACGCTTGCAGTCTTATATCTTATCGCTTCGTCACATAATGCTTCTATCTGCTGCCATGTTGCTGTGGGCTTTAGCAGAGTATGATCAATATAAGCAGCTATTTCATAATTTGTCATCTATATGTCCCCTTTAAAAATATTTTATTCCGTCTCTGCTCACTTTTGCATAGAGCAGCGGATTTCTCTTTACGGCTTCATCGCTCATAATTAGCGACTCTTTGTATTTTTGCACAGCCTTGTCAAACAGCTTTTCATCATCTGCATAAAGGGTAGCAAGAAGATCTCCTTTTTCTACGCGATCACCGGTCTTTTTCTCGATGATGATGCCTGCTGCCATATCTATCTTGCTGTCAAGAGTCTCTCTCCCGGCACCTAACATCATGGATGCGATACCGCATCCTTCCGTATCCATATGCGCTATATAGCCTGCCCTGTCAGCCTTGACCTCATACGAGTATTTAGCTTTTATAAAGTTATCGGTATCCTCTATCACAGATACATCGCCATGCTGAGCCTTTACCATCTCTTTAAGGCAGTTTAGTGCAGACAGATCATCGATCACTGACTGAGCAAGCTTCATGCATGTATCCTCATCTCCCTTGCCTGCCAGTTCGAGCATATTTGCTGCAAGATATAACGCCTCGTGTGTAAGATCCTCTGGGCCCTTGCCCTTGAGTGTATCAACAGCTTCTATTACCTCTAGACTGTTACCGATATTCTTGCCAAGCGGTACATCCATATCGGTTATAAGAGCACATGTCCTTCTTCCCGCATTTTCTCCCAGCTTTACCATAGTCTCGGCAAGCTTTACGCTACTCTCAACCGTCTTCATGAAAGCGCCACTTCCTGTCTTTACATCAAGGACTATGCAGTCAGATCCGGCAGCCAACTTCTTGCTCATTATTGATGAAGCGATCAAAGGGATACTCTCGACTGTGGCTGTCACATCTCTTAAGGCATAGAGCTTCTTATCGGCAGGTGTGAGATTTCCGGACTGGCCGATGACGCTTATCCCTGTCTTTCTTACAACATCAAAAAACTCTTCCTCGTTAAGGTCAGTCCTAAATCCCGGAATAGATTCCAGCTTGTCTACGGTTCCTCCGGTATGGCCGAGTCCTCTTCCGCTCATCTTTGCGACCTTGACTCCGCATGCTGCGACTATCGGAGCAACGATGAGAGAAGTCTTGTCGCCTACTCCTCCCGTAGAATGCTTGTCTACCTTTATACCCTCGATAGGTGACAGATCGACCTGATCTCCGGATTTCATCATGGCTGTCGTAAGATCGAGAATCTCTCTCTCATTCATGCCGTTGAAGAATATCGCCATGAGCAGAGCGCTCGCCTGATAATCGGGAATACTGCCGTCAACATATCCTTCGATGAATCCGTATATCTCCTCGCTTGTCAGTTCATGTCCGTCACGTTTTTTTGCTATAACATCATACATTCTCATAGATCATACCCCGTCCAGATCAAATGCAAGAGGGAGAAGCTCTCCCAGTGTATATGATCTTATCTCTTTACCGTCATAAAGATGTATCATAAATGTATCTTTTCTGCAGAACTCGCTCATGACCTGTCTGCATACGCCGCATGGAGCACAGAATCTGCTTATGCTCTCGCCCCTTGGTGCACCTACTATGGCTATCTGGGAAAAATCCCCGCAGCCTTCGCTCACCGCCTTGAAGATCGCTGTCCTTTCGGCACACACCGATGGTCCGTATGCGGCATTTTCTATGTTGCATCCTAAAAACACTTCGCCTTCTTCAGTCTCAAGGGCTGCTCCGACGCAAAATCCTGAATACGGTGAATAGGACATCTTTCGAGCCTCAATCGCTCTTTCAACGAGTTCTTCCTTCTCCATAAGCTACCTCATTATCTCATTTAAAAAGCTGGTTCCCTCTGTTGCTTGCTTAACACCGAATATCTCCTGGATCGTAGCTGCGATATCGGCAAAAGTGCTTCTTGTCTTAATGTTTGCTCCTTCCTTTATATCTTTTCCGTATGCAAGGAAGGGAACACACTCTCTGGTATGATCGGTGCCTCTGTATCCCGGATCGCAGCCGTGATCGGCAGTGATCATCACGATGTCCTCATCTTTCATGCCTTTTACAAATTCATTTAACTGCTCATCAAATACCGTTGCAGCCTTTGCATATCCTTCAATATCTCTCCTGTGGCCGTATATCATATCCATGTCCACGAGATTTACAAAGCACAGTCCGTTAAAGTCTGTGTCTAACATCTTGATAGTCTTTATCATGCCGTCGGTATTGTTCTCGATCCTCTGTGTATGCTCGATGCTCTTTCCTGCAAAGATATCATATATCTTTCCTATGCCGTAGACATCGAATCCGTTTTCCACAAGCACATCCATCATGGTGTTCTTTGGCGGAACAAGTGAAAAGTCATGTCTTTTAGGTGTTCTTGTAAAGTTAGGGAATTCTCCTATAAATGGTCTTGCTATGACTCTTCCCACGCCATGCTCGCCCTGTAAGATCTCTCTTGCGATCTTGCAGTATTCATAAAGCGTATCAACATCTACTATGGACTCATGAGCCGCAATCTGAAATACGCTGTCTGCAGAGGTATATACGATAAGATCACCTGTCTCCATGTGTTCAACACCGTAATCCTTTATTACCTCTGTTCCGGAATATGGCTTGTTGCATAATACTCCTCTTCCCGTCCTTTTAACGAACTCATCAAGTACTTCGTTTGGAAATCCCTCAGGATAAGTAGGAAACGGCCTTTTAGAAATGATGCCTGCCATCTCCCAGTGGCCTATGGTCGTATCCTTGCCCATAGAACTTTCTGCAAGTCTTCCGAATGCTCCTATCGGTTTATCGATCTTATCTGCCCATTTTTCTACTCCGTCGATGTTGAACAATCCGATCTTTTTCATAAGCGGAGTATCAAAGGCCTTGTTTGCTGCTATCGTCTTGAGCGTATTGCTGCCTGCATCGCCGAAAGCCTCCGCATCAGGTGCTTCTCCTATACCCATGCTGTCCAGCACAATAAGAAATACTCTTCTTCTACTCATGTTCACCCCCTGAAATGCTTTAATCAAAGTATCTTGGATCTATGTCTATCAAAAAATCATCACTGCTCTTTGGCTTTTGTCTGTTTTGCGCTTTCTGAGTCCTTGGACGCTTTACAACGACATACTCGTACTCGTCATCATCTTCTTCATCGTCTTCTTCGTTCTCTTCCTCGTAGTCGTCTTCATAATAATCATCTTCATCATCATCTTCTTCATCATCGTCATCATCATAATCATCCGTTGCCTTGATGCTCTTGATGGTTATAAGAATCATGATAAGGATCACGATTATCGCGCCTATAAGACCAAACAGGAATTTATAGTCAAAGGAAGGCTCATCCTCAGTCTCCGCAGTCTCATCGGGCGTCTGTGCCTCTTCTTTGATCTGTTCTTCTTCCTCCTCTAACGCAAGCTCCTCGTCAGGCTCATATTCGACATAGTCTATGCTTATATATCCGTCTGAACTGTTATAGTCGATCTTAAGCCAGTCACCCTCAACAGCCTTGACATCTACCACGTTTCCAGAATAGAGCTTGCCCATGGCATCATATTCTTTTCCGGGGCCGCTCCTTACATTTAGGGAATCCGCAGTGACTCTGGCCGTTCCAATGATATTGGATGCATGGCTGTAAAAGGAAGCCAGATACACGGTAAATAACACTATTGAAAACATTATGAAATTGATAAGAATTTTTTTAGCCTTAACACGAAGTAACATCATTTCATCTCCATAAATCTTATATTGGGATCAACCCTTCCCGTAAGAGCGTAGTCAGCGCTCGATACATAGAATACCAGATCCTCATAGTCTTCAGGTACCTGCACGGAAAGAGTTCCGTATGATACGCAGACATCATCCTCCCAGTCGTATTTATAGCTTTCCGTTGCGACTACGGGCATTCTTGTCCCGTCCGAATATGTTATATAGTTGGTGACCGCATATTCTTCCATTCCGGTATATTTATCAGTATATCCGAGCATTACCTTGCATCCTGTCGGCATCTTAAACTCAACGGTGGCTTCTCTCCATTCATAGCCGTCTCTTCCCGCATGAGCTCCGTCGGAATAATAGTTTCTGGTATCAATGACGGTAGCTTTTCCCGTTACGTTTGAATTATCGGCATTGGCTATCGTCGTATAATCCCATGTGGTCCCCTTTTTGAGCGTAAACTCGTATTTTCTCTTTTCAAATGCAGGTATTAACGAATCGCCTTCGACTACACCGCATACGGAGCAGTACTTTGATGAATCATAGTTTGCTCTCACCCATGTATGAGGAAGTGTTCCTCCCTCGGTGATACCGCAGACTGAACATTTTCTCGGATGCAAACATGTAGCTTCGATCCAGTCATGATCTGCATTGCCCCCTTCGGTTGCACCGCAGACTCTGCAGGTCTTTGGATGCTCGCAGGTCGCAGCCATCCAATCATGTCCCAAAGGTTCGCCTTCGGTTGCGCCGCATACCGAACATGTCTTAGCAAGAGTGCATGTCGCATCAAGCCATTCATGACCGAGCGGCTCGCCCTGAGTCTCACCGCATATCTTGCAGGTCATCGGCTTGTCACAGGTAGCTTCCTGCCAGTCATGCTTTAAACAGCAGCCATTTATCATCATTATGCAAAGTATCAATAAAATGCATGTAAGCAATCTTTTCATATAACAAAAGACCTCCTTTTACATTCTACCACATAACACCGTATTATTAAACCAGCCCAATAAAAAGGGAATAGGCCATTCACTGAGTGAATGGCCTCTAAAGGGGGAGTATATTTTGTTTCGTCAATTGAGACGTTTCACACCTTTCGGTGTAGGAATCAAGTTTTATCTGTCTTGATGCGTATACTATATCAGATGCAGTGTAATAAAAGTGTAATAGTGAAAAAAAGTTTTTTTCCTGTGTTTTCATCTGTCGATCAGCATCCTTACCCTGTTGTAGTAGTTTAGCTTGGAACTGCTCGCATCCGTCTCGAGTACTGCTATAGATGCCCCGGGAAATTCTCTCTGAAGATAAGGATACATCCCTCTTCCGGCACATACATTTGCCATGCAGCCAAACGGTGCAATGCATAAAACCTTCTTGATGTCGTTATGTATATAGTCGATCACCTCTGATCCCATGAGCCAGCCGTCTCCTATGGTAAACGTACGCGATACGAGGTCTCTCGATCCGTTATCCATGGCCTCATAATTGCTAAGGCAGTGGAATCCGTATTCCTTTAGCGCATCGATCATCGCATTCTGCAGATGGACAACCAGTTTCTTTACTGCTTCAAATCCCATGCGCTCTATGTTATATCTGTCAGGCTTATGAGAATCTATGTAGTAAAGAGCATACCACGAAGCTCCGTTGACATGAGCTTCACAGCCGTTATCCTCTAGAAACTTAACGATATCCCAGTTTCCGAGAGCGCAGTATTTAACATAGAACTCGGCTACGACTCCTATGATCTGTCTTTTCTTCTTGTCACGCTCTATCTTGCTGAAAGACTCCGCTATCTTTCTAAAATTGTCCTTCAACCTGCCTATAGTAAGGTTTTTAGCGAGTTTGAGATCCTCTGACAATACATCTATCCAGTGCTTTGAGAGCTTATCCGTATCACCTTTGTTTATCTCATAAGGTCTTATCTGGTTAGATAAAAGCATTATGATATCACCGTAGAAAAGGCCGAACACTCCGCGTATAGCAAGATCATAGTTTATCTTAAGAGATATATCATCCCTAACATGTCTGACGTTTATTGTAAGGACTCTTACATCCCCAAAATGCGACATCTCAAGGGATCTTTTCATCAATCCTATGTAGCAGGCTCCTCTGCACGCATCACCGGCGGTAGGCATCAAAATAAAAGTCTTCTTGGGATCATAAAGACCGCTCTTTAGCGCTCTTACAACCTGGCCTGTCATGAGCACATACGGATAGCATATATCATGATTGGAATATTTAAGTCCCTCACTCCTTACTTCAAACTCATCACTCTCTTCAAGAGGCACAACGCAATAGCCCCTGCTCCAGAACATGTATTTGAGCAAAGGAAAATGGCTGTCGAGAGTGGCAGGCAGCAATATCGTATTCTCTTCTTTCTCACTAAGGATCTTGTACATAGATTCATTATATAGGATTTTTTAAGATAAAAAAACGCTTACATAAAAAGAACCCGAAATGATTTCGGGTTCATGGTTTGTTTTATATTAATCATAAGACACGATCAGACTCTTGCTTTTGCTCCGATAACGGTCTTTCCGAATACAGCATAAGAGCCACACTTCTTATCGGATAATTCTTTTCATCCATCTTTTTCTTTGGCGTGATATAAAAGACTACCGCTACTCTTCCCTTGTTATATATCACTTCCTGGTATGATGAGGATATTGAGACGGTTTTTAAATAGTTAAATCCGTGTTCTTCAAGCTTTGCAGTCGCATCGCCGTATGTGTCATCATTTCTTACCCCCAGGATGTCTGATTCTCTGTCGTTATTGTTTATCTCAACTCTGCTTAGATAAATGCCGTCAAGTCCATAAACGGGGTATCCTTTACCGGTTACCAGACCTTTAGCAGAATTCTCAGCATACGATGTATCATGACTGGGATTATCATCAAGTTCTATATCTCCTAAAGATTTCATGAATTCTACGCCGATATTGCTGTTTTCATTGACGTATTTAATCGTTTCGAAATCCTCATCTGTGACCTCAAACAGCCGCTTTGGCAGTTCAACATCATCAACTACATTCCAAAACAAAACCCTTGCCTGAGTTCCTTCCATATATCCGAAGCCATAGTATAAGCTATGCACCTTCTTAATCGAATAAAAGACAGCTTTGTATTCCACAGTCCCTCCGTCTTTATATCCTCTTTTAATAGGAATGCAACACAGTATGATCAGTATTATGATAATGACCGGTATTATCTTCTTTTTATTCATTCTATTATCTTTCTTTATATATCATCTAATGTACGAAGCATTCTATTTAACAGAATCGGGTGATCTCAGATAATCGGTAAGATGGAAACCTTCCTCGATATCATCGGTACCCAAAAGTATGACATCCTCTCCGTCATAATCAGCGATATGAAAATCATCGCTTTTTGTGATCCTTGCAAGTCTCTCGAAGAATGCATTGAGGTCCTTTGCAAGAACAGCCTTATTTCCCTCGTCTCTGCCGAAATTTATGATCTGCCCGGCTTTTCCGTTAGGTCCAGGAGCAAGATCTATGCCTATAAAATTACCTGAGCCGTCTGTACAAAACGGGATCCATTTGGCATCGGCATAGCATCTTTTGATACTCGCCATGGGAGTTGAAGAAAAGCTTCCGTTATTGTTTATCTTTGGATCATCTGCTATCTTCTTTAACCCCATCCATTCATTTAAGAGCGAATCGAGGCTTAAGAAATGAAGTCCCATTATCATGCCGCAGATTGCCTCATTGTCATCACCGTTATTGGTAAGATAGAGTTCCTTAAGGTACTCGGGGAAATTCAATCCCATCTTTGCTTGTGCCGCTTTTATATCCTTATTCAATACTCCTTCGTTTAGAGTTTCGCTTAATTGCGGCATCTTCTCAAAGAGTGCTTCCTTATAAGCATTCCAGTTAAATGTCGCTGTTCTGTTTTTCTTTATCAGACGAACCCCTGCATAAAAGCTTAATGCTCCAAGTATTACAGCTATGATCACAATGATGATCGCCTGCAGGATATTTTCTATGGAAAACAGTCCTATCTCGAGTACTATCTGTGCAAAGCCGATAAGTATAATACCGATCTTTTCAAGGAATACTCCGCCAACATGCTGATCCTTTCTGAGTCCCGTTATCGACAGGATAAGACAGCCGATCGCTATGATGCTGACAAGTAAAGCCCCCAAGGCTGTCGATTTTTCCTCAAGTGCTGACAATGCCAGTACATCAAAAAGAAGTATCACAAAAACCGCAAATATGATCGTTGATATATAATAGACTTTTTTCATGGATTTCTCACCTTATCTGTATCTGTTATTTTAATACCGATATGGCATCGCCTATCGTCTTTTCAAGGGCCTGTTTTCCGTACTTATCGACCTCGGCTTTATCCTTGATCCCGTGGGTCAGACAGCCCGCACCTCCTATACAGCCTCCTACGCATGCCATTCCTTCAATAAAGTTGGCATCCAGTACACCCTTTTTCTTCTTCAAAAGCGCGATGACGCACTCTTCGATACCGTCACATACACACGGCTTAAGATCAAAGTCAGTATCACCATGCTCCTTAATGGCCTGATTAACGGCATCAGTAAGTCCTCCTGATCGAGCAAAGATGCGTCCGAAGAAGGATGCATTGTCAAGTGCAGTATCATCTAAAGTTGTGATATCTATGTTTCTTGAATCAAAAAGTGCCTGCAGTTCCTCAAAAGTCATGACTACATCGATATACTCTTTTACGCCTTCCTTCTGAGCCTCGGCCTTTTTGGCAGTACACGGACCGATAAAGACAACCCTGCAGTTTTCATCATGCTCCTTCAGATATTTTCCAAGAGTTGCCATGGGTGAAAGATTGTGTGAAATATACTGTACAAGATCGGGATGATTCTTTTCTATAAAACTTACGAATGCCGGGCAGCATGAGCTGGTCAAAAAGCCTTTCTCTACAAGTTCCCTGCTCTCAGCATCTGCGACCATATCGGCTCCGAGCGCGACCTCGATAACAGTATGAAATCCCAGTTCTTTTAGTCCTGTTATGACCTGTCCGAGTCTTGCATATGAGAACTGGCTGGATATAGAAGGAGCCACTATCGCATATACCTTGTAGTTTTCGTTGCCGTTGCTCTTTTTGATGATATCTATCACATCAAGCAGATATGATTTGTCCATGATGGCACCGAAAGGACACTGATAAACACAGGCTCCGCAGGAGATGCATGTATCATTATCGATAGTTGCGACTCTTTCATCGTTCATGCTGATCGCTTTTATCTTGCAGGCATTCTGACAAGGCCTTTTTAATGATATGATGGCCGAGTAGGGACATCCCTTTGCACAGGCTCCGCATTCCTTGCACAGTGTCTTGTCTATATGCGCCACATGATTCTTATCCAGTGACAGGGCTCCGAATTTGCAGGCATCCACGCAGCGATGAGCAAGGCAGCCTCTGCATGCATTTGTTACCTCATATCCGCCCATCGGGCATTCGTCACAGGCAGTCTCGATGACCTCGATCACGTTGGGGTTGTCCTTGTTTCCTCCAACGGCTATCCTGACTCTATCCGCAAGTATCGCCCTCTCCTTATATACACAGCATCTCATGGTAGGCACCTTTCCCGGTGCTATCTTTGCCGGAATATCCATTACATTCTCCAACAATGTGTCTTCCCATGCGTAGCGTGCCACTTCCCGTAAAACTTTGTACTTCAGATGCTGAACTTTGGTGTCAAACTTATACATTTGTCTTCCTCTTAGAAATAACTTACTTTTATCCTCTTGCCCATCTGCTTCAGGCACTCGGACAATTCTTCAACTAATCTCATTTTGATATTGAAATTGATCGGCAGATCAGGATTCTGATGTGCCGGATTAACAGCTCTCCCGACATAGAAATTTATATCGGTAGCTTCCTCAAATAACATCCTGGAAATAAGCGATGCCCCGTCACGCTTAAAGTTCCACTCCTCATATAGCGCATTATCGACAAGAGCATCCTTGGCATATTCGATCACTTTATTGATCGTTATCACTCCCTCAGTGACCAGATCCACTCCTTCTATCTGCGCGATGGGAGGTATATCGCTCCTCTCAAAGCTTAAACTCACTTTCAGCGGCTTTCCAAGATAATCCGCAGCGATCGATGACGTAGTACCGCCGCAGACGATATGCTTTCCATCTTTTGAAAAGAACAGTGCCATCATACGGTTGCAGTCATCGCGGTTTTTTGGAGGTCCGAATAATATATTCATCGGCTCGCGTTTTCTTATCTTTACCACACACGCAGACGCATCATCACCGGGGCGATACCCGTATTCCTTGTTGCATTCGTCGATAAGCATGGTCGCAAGAGTCTTTGCAGTATATCCCGCAACCGACATGCCTACCATGAAATCGGCTATGTCTTCCCATTTCCAGCCGAAATTATATTCAAGACCGATCCCGGCATGCGGACATCCGTCACTCATTGCGATCATGATATCGCCTTCTTTAAGCCTTATGACAGATTTTAAGACATTCTTGCCGCATATATTCAGTTCATGCTTTTCATAATCATAAACTTGCGCATCCCGTATGAATATCACTTCGGGATTGTCATATTGTATGAGCTCGACCGTTTCATTATCTATCAGATGAATGATGGTAAATGTGGAATAAGCCACACCGCGAACAGAACAGATCGGCAGTGTCGCAGCTATCGTCGAGACGCATTCCTCCAGCTTTATCCCCTCTGCGAGCATTGTAGAAATGATCTTGGATGTCAGTGTTGATAATATGCTTGCCTTGACACCGCTGCCAAGTCCGTCTGCAAGAACGATAACGGAGGAATTCTCATCCTGATCCACAATGTCTATATGATCGCCGCAGAGCTGTTCGCCCTCATGATTGATGCTTTTCCAACCGATATCAGCACACAGGTTATTCATCGCTTATCGACTCCTTCAGTTTTGTCAGTGCAATCTTTGTTTCGGCTGCAGTTTCTCCAAGCAGTGAAGCTATCTCCTGAACGATCCTCATCTGCTTGTCCACTACCTTATCAGCGATCTCAACAGTCTGACGACTGATGTTCTCCTTCCTTTCTTTCTGCATCTCCTCATCGGTCACATCCCTTAGGATACCAAGCAGAGTCTTGAAATCCTTATCATATACGATCGTCTTTTCCACGTACTTTCCGTATTCGGCAAGGTATTCTCTCTTATCATGTATAGCAACGCCCGATGTCAGGACTTTTGCAAAGTCTTCGGGTTCCATGATCCTTACTACCTGATCACCCAGGATATCCTGTGAAGAGCGCAGGTTAAGTATCCTGCGTGCCGCCGGATTTATCTGCTGAACCTCAAGCTTTTCATTTAATACGATAAGGCCGTTTGGCGAGTTTCTCGAAATGGTATCGGAAATATTCTCAGCCTTGTCTTTTAAGAAAGGCAGACACATAGAGATCTCGGCTTTTCCCTGAAGGATGGCGATGGCTTTTTCTCTGCATGTGTTATATCCGCATGATCCGCAGTTTAATTCATCCTCTTTCTTTATCTTGCCCATCTGGCGAAGAGTATCTAATATCTCATCCTCTCTTGGCATCAGGCACTTCTGATCTATCGCTTCAAATTCCTTTGAGAGTTCACTCTTTGGCGGCTGAGGTACTTCAAAGTCGTTTTTACCGGCATAGCCTGCTACCGAAACATATCCCTTTATCGGCAGGCGATGCTGTTTTTCCATGACGGGACCGCCTATACAGCTTCCCGCACAGGCTGACATCTCGATAAAGCATTTATGAACATTTCCGGCTTCAATATCTTTTAAAGCCGCGATGCAGTTTTGGATCCCGTCTATCACCATATAGTTATAGTTCGGATTATTTAGCGACATCGTCTTTAATATGCCACCCGAAGTAGGAAAGAATCTCGCCCTGCTGTTTTCATCCCTGTCAATCTTTTGCTCGGGTGTGATCCCTTCTGCTTTAAACCATGCATTCAATTCATCAAACGTAAGAGTTGCATCCACTATCCCTTCATAGTGCTGTGCTTCGTCTTTTTTAGCGATACACGGTCCTATGAATACTGTTTTGGCATCGGGCATGCGTCTCTTTATATCCTTGCAGTGGGCCTGCATAGGTGAGACAACATCGGCAAGATACGGGATAAGTCCTTTAAAATGCTTCTGTATCAAAAGATTAACAGAATGACAGCATGAAGTGATGATAACATCCCTGTCCTCTTCGTTTATCATCCTCTCATACTCTCTCTTGACCATGGTCGCGCCTTGTGCAGTTTCCTCGACGTCATAAAACCCGAGCTTTTTTAGCGCTTCCCTCATGGCTTCTATTCCCACGCCGTCATAATTGGCAATAAACGAGGGTGCCAAACTTGCCACAACGGGAGCCTGTGTCTGCATCAGAACCTTTACCTTTTCGGTCTCGTCTACTATCTGTTTTGCATCCTGCGGGCACACCACAAAACAGTGTCCGCATAAAATACACTCATTACCGATGATGTATGCCTGATTGCCGGAAAAACGTATAGACTTCACCGGACAGTTGCGGATGCATTTATAGCAGTTTTTGCAATTTGATTTTTTTAGCGTCAGACACTCCATAATCCGTTTCCTTATATCATGCTTAATACATTTGTTTCAAAGAAATCTTTAACACTGTCAGGCGATACCGAAAAGAAACTGTCATCTACACTGACACATACGCCCTGCTGGCATTTGCCCATGCAGAAAGTTCCTGCTAGTTCAACCTTATCGCCTATGTCGGCTTCCTTGATCAGATCCTGCAGTTTTTCAACCACCTGTCTGGAACCTTTTATATGACACGAAGAGCCAATACATACTGTAACTTTCATAGTTTTTCTCCTGTTTAAACCCCAAACACTGCTTAATCAAAATCGGCAAAATCCATCCATGAATTCAGCAGTTTACGTTCCTGTTCATTTCCCTTTACCGTGTGTGATGCTGTAATGATCGGCATCCATTTCTTTATATACTGCTTATCGGTTGCGCTCTGTTCACAAAACAGATCAAGATACTTCTTAGCACTTTCTGCGTCATTGTCCAGATAAAACAGAAGGAATGTCCTTGCTGCATCTGCGGATGCATTACCCTGTGTGGCATGAGACCAGTCCAGGATATACGGAGTACCGTCATCTGTGATGATTATATTTGACGGGTTATAATCTCCATGACATACCTTGTTATGATTCGGCATTGACTCGATCCTTATGTGAAGGTCATATCGGACAGTTGCCTTAAGATCGGTCTGATCTATCTTAATGTTTAGCTTGTCCTTTAACTTGTTTAATCCGGGACATGTCTTGGAATGCATTATAAGCTGAAGTGAAACAAACTGTTTAAGATATTCATCCTTTTTATCTGGATTTTCAGCCATCAGCTGAGCAAGCGTTTTCCCTTTGATAAACTCGGTGATTATAGTCCATTTTCCCTCGGTCATGGTAACACCGAGGATTTTGGGAATGTTAAGTCCGGTCTCCTCGATCCTTGCCTGGTTCAAAGCTTCATTGAGAACATCCGCTTTGGAATAGGATCTGTCAAAAACCTTATACACCTTGTCGCCGTCCCTATATACCGTCTTGCTGTTTCTTACCGCAATAATCCTGTCCAGGTTCATATATCGTCCTCCCGGTTTTTAAAAAAGTATAAAACCAAAATAGCCCATATTTATACATTTTAATCATACCATAAATTGTCTTATATGTACCCAACACTTTTGTATTGTTTAGCATTAAAAAAGATGACAGTACCTGCCATCTTTTTTCGCGATCTTTATCATTTGCTCTACATAGAACATGTTCCAAAGACACGCATCTTTTCCTCTACCGTCTTTTTCATCTCATCTATCTCGTAAGGTATCATTCCCGTTACCGTATCTATACCTTTAGATGCTGCGATCTGTATTCCGCGCATACCCGCTCTGTCAAGATCCGTAAAGATGTTTACCTTGCACACTCCCTTGCTTATCGCGATCTTAAAATCATCGTCGGACAGTCCGCTGCCGCCGTGAAGAACAAGAGGCAGTCCGGTCTTTTTTGCTATGGTATCTATTCTGTCAAAATCAAGTTTGGGAGGAAACTTATATGCTCCGTGTGCATTTCCCACCGCAACTGCGAGTGCATCCACTTTCGTTCTCTCAACATAGTCATAAGCCATATCAGGATCCGTATAGAAATCCTGCGGTCTGCTGAGCTTTCCTTTTCCGGCATTATCACCCACATGTCCCAGTTCTCCCTCGACAGTAGCATTCCTCTCATGACAGATATTGACCATCTCTGATACTCGTTTGACATTCTCCTCATAAGGAAGTGTCGAACAGTCATACATGATAGAAGTAAATCCAAGGTCAAGAGCTTCTATACAGCGATCATATGTAAGTCCGTGATCATAGTGGACACATACATCGACTTTGGCATTTTCTGCCATAGGTATCAGATAGTCTGCGACATATTTGAGCTCTGTGACGGGAAGGAGTACCTGAGCCGTTCCTATGATCACAGGACAGTTTAACTTTTCAGCCGTCTCGATGACAGCACGTGCCATCTCAATATTTACAGCATTAAAAAACGCTACGGCATATTTCTCTTTTGCTGCCTTAGCTAGCATCTGTTTCATATTTACTAACATATCATTTCTCCCATGTTTCCCAGCCGTCATTTATGGCTTGTTCCAATTCATCTAATGTTTTAAGTCCGCTTAATGCATCGTATCCGGTCACACAGCATGCACCCTCGGCAGCTGCAAGTCTTACACACTCACTGACGCTTCTTCCATTTATCAAGGCTGCCAGAAACGCTGCTATCGAAGTATCTCCGGCACCGGTTGCGGATCTTACGATCTTTGCCATAAAGCATGGCTGTATGCCTGATCTGTCTGCCCAGTCATCACGGTTAATCTTAAGCCTTTGTCCTATATCCTTAATAGCCTTGCTATCACCTGTCATATAAAACAGGCCGCGCATCCCGCATTTGATGACTACAGTCTTACATCCCATATCTATGCACTTCTTTGCAAGGGGTGAGACATCCTTATTCATATCGATGATATCTGTCATATCTGACCCTGAAGCTATCATTTTTTCATATTTTTCCCGATCCAGCATAAAGCACAGTTCTTCAAAGCTTGGAAGAAAGAAGTCTACATAGGCAAGGGTATCATCAAGTATCTTTTTCCAGTCTGCCTTTGCTGCATCAGATTCCGGATCTATAGCGGCCATATCCATGCTAGTGGCAATACCCTTACTCTTTACTTTCTCAAACAGTCTTACTAGATCCTTTGCGTCATTTTCATACATGTTTTTCATGAGTGTGGGATAGCCGAAGTGAAACAGCACAGCGTCAGATAAAACCTCGTCACTTATATCATCGCTTGAAAATGTATCATTGGCACCGGGGTTATGCAGAAATACCCTGTCTATACCCGGAACCGCAAGTACCACGGAATATGATGTGGAACTGTTATCATCACTGATAAGTCCGCCTGCGCCGTATGAGCTTACTATGGATTTGATCAGATCGCCGAAATGATCGTTTCCTACCTTTCCAAGAAGCGTGACATCACAGCCGAGCTTTTTAAGAGCAAGCCCGGTATTGGCAACACTTCCCCCGGTACTCACATCGGCCTTATCCATATTTATGAGTTTTCCGGGTATGAGTATAGATGCTATGTCCTTGTATGATCTGTTATCAGGAAATATTGGTGTTATATCGAGACATATATGTCCTGCCGATATGATCTTTTTTGAATCTTTTGTCATATGATCTTCCTTATGATTTTCTCATAACCATTACAACATTTTTCACATTCGCACATATATCATTTAAAGAAAGCACCGATCGCCTGATCGATGCTTAATCTTATCAATTTTGCTTGAATGACAGTATCCTATTCCCTGAGCAAAAGCTCGAATTTCTTAGGATCATGCATTCCGTTTACGACTGAGGAAATGTCCTGTACCAGAGATTCTATTTTTGCATTTGCAATAGAACTGTTCTCGGAGATCTTTCCGACCTCCATGGCAACAACCGAAAAGCCCTTTCCGTGTTCACCAGCTCTGGCAGCTTCTATATTTGCATTTAAAGACAGTATCTTCTGCCTGTTCTGCAGACTCTTGAGTTCCTGAGTACATTTCGTGATCTCTTCTACGATCCTGGATGTTTTTTCCACTCCGCTCTTTAGATCGACTACGATAGACTTAACATATTTTTTCTCGTACTCGGAATTAATGAAATTATTAAGCACCTGTCCAAGAAGATTTGCAGAAGCATTTATAGATTCTTCAGTTCTGACGTTTACCTTATGAAGCGCTCTTATATACTCTTCTTCATTAACGCCTATCTCTCTCGCAACCTGCCTGAACTTATCTTCATCGGGATCCTGCGGCAGCACCTGTCCGCCTATTACCGCGCCTACTTTTTCTCCTTTGGCAACAAGATCTATACTAAAATCCACCAGACCCGCATGGCAATGGTATACTCCATGTCCTTCCTGATCGCACTTGACACATCTTCTGCATCCTTCCTTGCTGCCTCTTGTAAGCTTAATACAGAAATCTGTGAAGTTATAGCACTCAGATATGTAATTGCCTTCAGGATCTACAGCTACTGTAGCAAGTCCTGTGGCCATGGCCCAGTTGCGCATAATGGCTTCGAATTCATTCATGTCTACAAAATCAACTATCTTCATAAAGAATACCTCCTTAAACTCACCCTTTACGATTATTCTATCACATATAAATACATATTTTCATAAGAATTTTATGGGAATGCTATCATTGAATATGACCTTCCTGCCTCCTTGAAAGAATCTGTATAAATTATTGCTCTAACCTTTAATTATTGATCTGATACCAGGTATTTCCTTATTGAAAAAACGTCGGGATGATCCCGGCGTTTTATGCTCTGTAGCTACAAAAGAACTGATCATTTTATGAACATTATTTGTTCTTTGTCCGTTACTATCAATCCATCTTCACTCTCATATATCAAGCTTACGTGGTAATCCCCTTCATGTGGAGTTTGTTCTGATGCAGATATTAAGTGTGGGCAGTCACTGATGTCCAATTTTTTAATTGCTCTTGAACGTAGAAAAGCTTCTTCAATATTCGGGGAGTTGCTGATATTCAGGTTTATTTCAACTTTTTCATTATAATCATATATAGCGAATGAACGAAGCTTATTGCAATTGCTGAGGTCAGCAGAAGTAAGTACCTGATCATTTGAAATAGTTACAATATCCAGATTATCGCATCCTGACAGATCTATGCTGCAGCTTTTTTCCTGCTCGGATTTGAAATATGCTCTGAAAATATTAAGTGCATCACAATCCGCGAAAACAAAATCACCGCTCGCCTCACATTCGCGAAATCCCGAGGTACCAAATTCTATATTTTCTACAGAATCATTATTTAAGAAAAACCCATTTTCAAAAACACAATTGCGAAATATCAGATTGGTAACTGAAGCTTCATTATCAAAAACAAATGTGTCGCTGAATACACAATCCTCTATACTGATCTCTTCCAAGTTAGTCAGATTCTCAACGGCTGACAGATCAGGACATGTATTACTTAAACCAAGGCTTTTCAAATTGGTCAGCTTCTCAATGCCCGATAGATCAGAACATTCACGAAAACTGATTCTCTCCAGATTTTTCAGCTTCTCAACACCCGATAGATCAGAACACTCGCCCCAAACAGGAAGGATCTTTGCTTCTTCCAGTTCCTCCTTGTTCAAAAAACCATTTTTGTTTTTATCAACGTAACCGATGATTGCACCTCTTAATCCACGATCAGGAAAGTGTTTCTCATTGATCCGAATGCCATGCAATGAGATTAAAAGAACAAACGCAGCGATCGGCAACGTTATCAACAAGATGTTTTTTATCAAATTGGCTTTTTCATAATGTTTTCTCCAAAAACTCATAATTCACCTAAAACAGTCTTCTACTATTGATCGCACTTTAGTAATGTCCGGTATCTGATCATTTTTCAAAAACAAACTCTTTACCAAATTTCTTTTTGTACAATTCCTTCCAGTATGTATCAAATCCGGGATAATTGAGTTCATCACCGCTGTTTCCTCTATAGCCTTTTACATTATACTCATTATCTTTCATTCTTATCACAAAGGTATAATCAAGATTGTATTCGTAATCTTTGTTCATTTGCTGAGAGATATGCTTAGGCAGCTCATCTCTGATGCTTTGTACATCCTCGTCTGTAAGATCTGCACACTCCTCCGCATCCGTGTAATCAGAGAACTGTTTTGTTGCATAATATATCTTATTATTCTTAAGATCAAGTGTTATCCTTCCCGGATAAGCCAGCTCGCCTCCATAATACATATCAAACTCAATCATGATCACATCCGCTTCTTTTATAAAATCTTCAAGCGGAAGCTCACTCGGCGTTCCCTGAAAAATCCTGCCGGTATCCGTTCCATATTTTACACCATTATGATAATCAGCTGAAACCATGGCCCAGTAATCTCTCGTGGCTAATGTATCCTCCCTGAATCTGTATTGCATGATAAAATCCAGGATATATTCTCTAGGGATATCTGTCTCTGTAACACCGTAGTATTCCATGAATCTATCAACACTGACAATCTCATCATCCAGTTCTTTATCAGCCGGATCAATATTGAAATTTATGTCACATCCAACAAGAAGCATTGCCATCACAAGAACTGACAATAATATAATATTTCTTTTGCTCATTTGTTATCTTTCTCTTTGACGCCGGAAAATCGAAGTTTTAATCACTACCATTGTTATTCTACCTGCCATTTATATTATAAGTTAAGATTTTTCCTCATGTAAATAACATCATCCATGGGTCATGTAAACTTATTATAGGAATATAACAGACAGAGTATATCTAGGTCTTAGCTCCCTTTTCCTCAAGTCTTTTTCGAACCCTGAGCTCTTTTTGCTGAAGTGCTGCCACTAGTCCTGCGACAGCCATCGGTGTTTCTATAAACTTTACACCTATAAGAGTCTTGTTTTCATCGAAGTCCTCTACGAAACGTACCAGATGACCGGTTACTTTATACATTCTCTCATTATAATCATAGATGGACGCTGATACCTCTGCTCCAATGGAAAGGTTTGTGAAATCCTCTTTTGAAAATACCATTCCAAGGCCTGAAAAGGATATATCATGCAAAAACCCTTTTACTGTCTTTCGGTTGTTTCCGATTTGAGCCACAGTTTCATAGCTGCAGGAAACACGATAAGATTCCCTATGGTTTACAGCAGTAGCATCATCCGGACTGAATAACAAAAGATGTGATTTATCCTTGCTCATGCCGTTAAAGGCAATCGTATATATGTATTCCCTGTTATCTGCCAGATTGATCACAGATGCCGATATCCTGTGCCTTCCAAGAGACACTATCTTTCCGTCTTTCATGATCGGTTCTGCAGCAATACTGAATGCTTTCTTATACGGTTCATTAAAGCCCTGAATGACACTAGTCTCAAAGATAATATCTTCACTTCCCAGATTGACTGTAAGTGTAACGCTTGAGCCTTCCTGCATTTCGTTAATCGTCATTTCTCTGTTTGTTCTCCCTCTCCCGTTTCTTTTGCTTCTAGAATAACAGAGCCATCGTAACAGATATACAGCCCTCATATCGATAATACCTGAGATGAACAAAAAAATACACCATAACAAAGTTCGACTTGCTGTGGTATAATAACAAAAAATCTATCGTAAGAAGGATTTGAGTATGAAAATAAAAGCGTTGTTTATCTTACTGGCTGTCATGACATGTGTGGGATGCGGCAATCAAAGCACCGATGCAAATTATACAGATCAGCCGGATACAGAAACGATTGAGGATACAAATGACGAAGAAGCGACTGCCTCACAAGCAGTGACTGAAGGAACCGTATCAGAAGAAGAAACCGGGTCAGCACAAGCTGATGAGGATATCTCTGTGATACCGCCTTTTCTTGATGATGTGGAGACATTTGAAATCTCATCCAAAAACTTGAATGACGGAGTCTGGGATGATATATGTGCTTTTGAGAGTACAAATGGCGGAGCATCGCCGCAGGTTTCATGGGAACCTGTGGAAGGAGCATCATGCTATGTCATTTATATGGTCGATTCGTCTCATATAGGAAACTTCCCGTCAAGTTATGTTGTCCATTGGAAAAGTCTCAATGTTACCGAGACAAGCTATGAAACAGGTGGCACACTGACCAAGGACTACACTGGTTTCCTTCCGCCTCAGGGTGATACTCGTACATATGATCTGTATGTATTTGCGTTAAAAGAGCCGATTGAAAAGATGAAGGGTGTAAAGGGAAGTCCCAATCCTGATTTTGCAAACAGCATTCCGCCTATCGATCAGACATCTTCGGGAGAAGGCGGAAATCTTATTTCCTATGGATTCTTAACCGGTACATATACCAACGACTGATATATTTGTGTGGAGGAACACGTATGTAGATTGCTTCCTCCTCTCATTCGTATACATGCTTACGCAAATGCTATGTTTGCTATTACCTATCCTTCCCAATCATCTGAATCACTCGGTGTTCTTCTGTTGCAACCGTTTCTATGATTTCCTGCCACTGATCCTTATAATTCCTATACCAATTCACTCATCAATCCTCCGTCATATATATTTCTGTAGACTTTATCAGGATATAATGGCAGATATTCCTTTACCACTGAAAAATCCAATTTAACGTTAGATACATACTTTTTAAGCTTAACCGCCAATTCCTTTCCTGATATCTCGCTGTATTTATCGATTACAGACATAAGATCCAAGAAAGACTCGCATTAAAAAAGATGGCAGTATCATCCTGTCACCTTGTGAATAATTATATGGAAATTCCATGTCTGAATAAGATATTATAGTTGCAATTTGTATAGTCGGATTAATAAGGCAGTTAGTGAGACGGTTGCGCTGTCTCTCTGAGCAATCAGGATGTGGTGCTTATGAATTATGTTTCATACAGTGATTTGATACAATTTGTTATCATGATCATGGCTATAAGCACATTCATATTTCTTATTTCTAAAAAGAAATAACCGTCTTCACCCTTGGCCGAATAAGACGGTTATTTAATCGATATCAATAAGCCAGAGTGGGCAGGGTCGGCTACTCACAAACTGTCTTACTAACTTGATTATACATAGTTTTACTGGATGGACGCAAGGGGATTTGACACAGAATTACACTATGGAACACGATGGAATCGTAAATGTTTTCATAGACAGTCACAAATATTATGTCGTAATAACCGATTTAAGCGGTTCTGAAACCCAGATTTATACGCCAACCGTTCATGAAGGCTCGGCAAGCTCCATGAGTTTATTCTTGAAAAAGGGATATAAAATCAGATTTTCGACGAACTCATATTCTGGATTGTCGGTTCAGTATTATTTAAACCGTGATTAAAAACTCCCTTACCACACAGGAAGATAAGAATGATTGGCTCTGGGAATTAGTGTTGGTTGACTGTTGATGCGTATAAGTGTTTAGATTCAAGTAGGAGCGAGGATGACGCTTAGAATATCATCCAACAGTTAGTTTTATTATCTCCGTGAATGACGGGATGTAAATGTAGAATATCATTCAAGAGTGTTGTTCAAAAGGAAGTAAGAATTATTCTTGCTTCCTTTTTTTACCGCTACTATTGTAGCAAAAATATTTATTGCCCACATATTTTGTGGGTAAATCAGCTATTTTTACCACATATTTTTCGGGTTGATAAATAAAAAAGAGAGTATTTTTACTCTCTTTTTATTATGGAAGAGTACAATTCAAGTGCTCCTCCTTTCTGTTTGCTTACCTTTTTGCTTACCTTTTGAAGCATCGAGTCTGCAAAACCGCATAAATACGGCATTTTTAAATGCCTCAGACCGGAATCGAATTTCACAGGAGGCCCGAAAAAGCCCGTATTTACGCGGTTTTTAATTTTCCAAATGCTTACGTAAAACGCGATTTTGCTTACGTAAAATTTAAAGAACGATTGCTCTTTTAACTTGTTCAATTTTTTCGGCTTGGCTCTTATTTGAGAAATAGTAGAACTTTCTTGTTGTCGTTATGTCCGAATGCCCCATCTGTTCCATGACCGTACTGTCATCAGCACCGGAGTCGATCAGCATAGTCCCGTATGTCTTTCTTATCTTATGCATGCTCCTTCTTTCGATCCCGAGAGCATCACATGCTTTGTACAGATAATCATTAAACGAGATCTTATGGATCTTTTTTCCATCCTGCATCATCATGTATTCACCGAACGGATTAAGCCTGCGGATCTTCTTTATCGTCTCGAGTGCATTATCGGTTAAGATAACTCCTCTTTCTCCCGCTTCGGTCTTTGCATAGGGAACAACCTCATTGATCATCACTCCGTTTTCATCTTTATAACGGACTTCCTGTCTTCTCACATTGAGGATACATCCATCCACATCCTCATACTTGAGTGCTGCGAGTTCTCCTTCTCTTAAACCTGTCTGGAACACCAGCAGTACCCCGTAGTTGGCAACGCTGGGATGTTCTTTCAACCATTCGATCACCATCTCTGCCTCTTCTTCCGTAAACACCTGCTTTTTCTTTTCAGGCCTTCTGAATGCCTTCTTTGATATCTGCAGATCACCGAAAAAAGCTGACACACTGAAGTATGTATACTTCTTTCTCTTTGCATACTTCATGATACCGATCAATATAGTCTTCATGTTGCTGTATCCTTTGGAAGTAAGTTGCTTTTGAACTATATTGTTCTTGATCAGTGATTCAAGATAGTCCTCGGTGACTATATCGATCTTCAGATTCGGGAAACTGGTATCACCGAAGAATCTTTCAAAGTCACCTTTGTATCTGTCTACGGTTGTTTGGTTAATCTCTTCCCATTGTTTCTTTTCTGTGATCCATTCTTCGAATATCGTGCGGATCGTAGGATTCTTTATCTTACCTCTGTAATGATCTACTATTACCTCCTCCAGATCTTCTTTGTTAAGTCTGCGCACCATCTTTCTTCCATGCTCTTGTGTTGCAGGAATTGTGGTGTACCAGTAACCATTTTTGCCTTGCCAAATGCTATTCGTGTGCATCTCGAGGTATTTCTTTTTTTCATACATATCGATCTGCACCTGAATGTCATCTAAATCAATTATACCTAGCGCTTCAGCTGAACGCAATATATCATAATCATTCATATCTCATCCTTTCTCCATGAAATATGGTTAAATTATCAAAACAATATTGCTTCACTTGGATCTCACAGACTGAAACGCCTGTGATGTCTGTTACGAATCAAACAATAAAATCCACATGTCTATATTTCCTCCCAATGAAATATCTATCTTTAACCGACGAGACGGGAACTCTTTTAACTCATCGTTCGTAATCTCTTTTTTGTGATATGACCTTAGTCTCATATTTTTTGTTTTCAGCTTCTCTTTCTTGACATATTCTGAGTCGTTCTGCTATTCCGACTACCTTCTTTTTCTGTTCTGAAACCAAAGAAGCTCTGTCAGTACTGTCGCCTTCGAGTAAAGTATCAAGATGATACTCAACGCTATCGATCTCCTGCAGAGCTTCTACAAAGTGTGGATGAAATTCTTCATCCGGTGACCTCGGTTCATATTCTTTTTTCCATTTCTTTAACATGCCATGGAAGTCACTCAATACTTTAAAGATGTATTTTTGTGCCTCCGCAAATATCTGTGCCTCAGACTTTTGTGGCTGGATCGGTTTGCTTACCGGTTTTGTTTTTTGTGTTGTCTTATCATATTCAAGTGATAAGTCTTCACATATTTTTATGGCAGCTTCTCTTAATCCGATACCAAATAATTTTGAAACATAGTCGATGGCATCTCCCGTTTCATGACATCCGAAACAATAAAACCTGTCATCGATCTTCATGCTCGGTGTCTTATCATTATGGAACGGACACTGACACATACCGTTCTTGTTAACCTTTGCTCCATAGAATTCTGCCACTTGTCGGGCACTCGTATTTTGTTTTACAGCTTCAAAAGGATTCATATCTATCTCACCTCCTCTTTATCATAGATTCTTAATCAATTAGCCAAACACAGTTTGGCTAATCTTAATTGACGGGCACTCATATTCTGTTTACGGACCCCAAAATGGGCATAAAAAAGGATCGGTTTTTACTCCGATCCTTTCCTAACAAAATGATCATTTTATAATTTTCCAAACGGTGTTCTGCTTTGCACCTTCGCGCTCTATATACCCTTTATCTCTTAACGAATTCAGGTTTCTCTGTACAGTTCTTACTGTTTTTGAAGCTTTTTCAGCAAGTTCATCTCTTGAAGCATTCGGTTTTGTCTCCAAAATTGCCAATATAGTCTTCTCAGTACGATTCAATTCTTTGATAGAAGTGACATCTGTAGTGACATCAGAAGTGACATTTACGGTGTCACTTATAATAGGCTTTCTCTTGATAATAAACTTAAATCCATTCTGCCCATTCTCATATAAATACTCAATGCCTGCGTCTTTGCAGAGGCTGTCAATTCTCTTAAATCCACTTCCAAACTTTTCTATGGATTTGTTCAAAAACAATATCTTTGATATCTGTTTTATCTTTTGTAAATAAAAACATCCATATCAGAAACTAGTTCTATACCATTTTGGATTGCTTCATCATATGAAACATCCTCATAAAGGAGTTTTTTCGTAATGCTGTTATAATCCGACTCATAGAACCGACTGCTAATGATTTCTTTAAGCATGTCTGGGATATTATACTTAAGCTGAGCGGACGGATTGTTCTTTGACTGCATCCTGTCCTCTCGTACTGTATCAATAAGCTCATCCAGTTTTGGCGTGATTTCAACCTCAGGAAGCAATTTTGCTATGTCATACAGATGCCTTGAATCCCTATCCTGCATATCTTGGATTCTGTAATCGCATATCGCAAAAACCTTATCTATAAATGTCCTCTCCAACGACTGGACCTGTATATCGACAAATGCCGCATCAAAAGGGATTGGAAGTTTTATATCTCTGTCTTTACAAAATTCCCCCACGAAACTTTTTACCGTATGAAGCTCTACAGGATAAACCCCTTGATAAAAACTCGTCTCTATTATCAACTCAAGCGGTATATCACTGAAAAGTGATTCATACTCAAAAACATACTTATTGTAATTGTGCCTAGATTGTATGTCGTCAGGATTTGCAAGAACAAGTCCCATCCTTTCTGCAATCTCCATTATAACGATCTTTGACTTCCTCTTTTCTGATTCCGTCGGCCTCCGATTCATGGACAGATCTATATCTTCAGAAAACCTCTCAATCAAACCATATGCTTTTGATAATGAAGTTCCGCCTTTAAACACAAAAGGCAAATCACTTTTTGATATTTCAAGAAGGAGCATCGATTGGATTGTATCCTTCTCAATCATCTGAATCGCGCGGTGTTCTTCAGCTGCAACCGTTTCTATGATTTCCTTCCACTGTTCCTTATAATTCCTATACCAATTCACTCATCAATCCTCCGTCATATATATTTCTGTAGACCTTATCAGGATATAATGGCAGATATTCCTTTACAACTGAAAAATCCAATCTAACGTTAGATACATACTTTTTAAGCTTAACTGCAAATTCCTTTCCTGATATCTCACTGTATTTATCGATTACAGACATAAGATCCAAGAACTGAAGTGCATATATGTTTGTTTCTGTAACATCCGCTACAGGCTTATATACCACTATGGTATTACCATCAATCTCCTGCTTTCTCTGTTTCGTAGTTGCCTCATTACTGCAGATCTCATAGCAGGAAGGATTCTGCGTAGTAAACCCATATTTGTTTGCTAACTGTAATCCAGTTATATACCCAACAGTTTTTCCATCTATCTCAAGATACTTTTTTTCAATGTATTTATCTATAGATATCTTTCCTTTTGTTCCCAGGATTGTGATATAGGAAAGATAATATACACCATTATATAAGCGTTCCAATCTTCCCTCATCTACAAGTTTCTTCATCTCCTGCCTGAGATAGTCCTTGGATTCTCCCGGCAAATCATTTAAGAAGATTGGTTCGCCATTTTTGTAATTCTCCATTATATAATCATATATCATTTAGGCAACCTCACATTCTTGAAATTTTCTATTTCTCTTTTATGATATACCCTATCTTTTAATTTTTCAATAGGAAAAACTTGCATCTATCTCACCTCCCCCCTATCATGATGACTCCTTTGTGATGTGTTATTTTCTCTTGCCATCTCATTATAGTGAGCAAGTTTTTTCCTGATACCTTCCCTTGCATTGTCTTTTATTATATCCGTATTTTTCTTTTTGGCCTCTTTATTTGAAAGCGTTTTCTTGAT
>Ga0310691_10000953_pt1 | contig 48460 bp, 66 predicted proteins | sample 176DNAGHGlowgp2_FD_203887 | JGI IMG/M metagenome (GOLD analysis project Ga0310691, IMG submission 203887) | Sheep rumen microbial communities from Palmerston North, Manawatu-Wanganui, New Zealand - 1766 DNA GHGlow gp2 (v2) (version 2) | ecosystem: Host-associated > Mammals > Digestive system >... | reverse complement strand
AGGTGCTTTAAATGATTTGATTGCTTATTTAAAAGATTATTCTGAATTAATAGGAAAAACTTACCACAAAGCCAATGATTTTAAAGTTCAGCAACAAATTGCAATGCTTAATTTTGATGTAAATAAATTAATTAAAAAATTAGAAAATGAAAGGAATTAAAATAATGAATTGTAAAGGTGTATTTGTATTTAAAGAATTAAAGAAAATCGAAAAAGGTGTTTTTACTAATGATAAAGGGGAGCAAATTCCTTATAATGAAAGTTTTAAATTAAAAGTTGATGAAGTATCAGAGCAAGGAATTAATGAAAGAGTTTTTAAAATTGCTGTTGATAATTCAAATTGTTTAAATGGACTTAGAAATGTTAATCCTTATGATAAAATTAATATTGATTTTGACCTTGAATTATATGCTAGTGGTTGCAGATTAAAGCCACTTGCTATATCACCTGTTAAATAGATATATTATTTTTTAATATATAAATAAAGATATGGAGGTGTTTTCTATGCTAAAAACTATAGTTACTGCTGAAATGCTTCAAGGTGTTTTAGGCGAAATTACTGGCTTATTGCCTATAGTTATACCTGTAATGATTGGTTTCATTGCTATCAGAAAAGGTATTGCTTTCTTACAACATATTCTACATAGTGCTTAATTTAGTCCTATAACAGCGAGATAGAGTGGACTCGCCCTTAAATTTTTCAAATATATTTTAGGAGGTGTAGCATATGTTAAGTGAAATTGTTACTGCTAATATGCTTAAAGGTGTCCTAGATGAAATTACAGGATTACTTCCAATTATTATCCCTGTAATGATAGGATTTATTGCTATAAGAAAGGGAATTGCTTTCTTACAACACATTTTACATAGTGCCTAGTACTATGTGCGGGGCTTTATAGCCCCTTATTTTTATTTTAAGGAGTTTTTTTAATGAATGAAGAAAATAATACAAGTTCTATTGATAATACTGATAATATTGAAAATAGTAACGAGAATAATGTATCTAATGAAGTAGATAATACTTCCTCAGATGTAGAGAATAATACTTCTAATGAAACTACTACAGAAAATACTACTACATATACAGAGCAACAAGAAAATGTAATTTCTATACAAGATATTCACAATGATTTAGGTATTATTACAAGTTTTTTAATTTTTTTTGTTCTTGTTATTATTTTAAAGTATGTATATAAATTTTTTAATATGTTTTTTGTGATATAAAAACGGAAAGGATTTTTTTATGGAGTTAGTTTATAAAAAAGATGGTTTTATAACTAAATTATTTGCTTGTTTATTTATTGCAATGTTTGTTGTTATGTGTGTGGTTGGTAATAGTGTTTTTGCTTCTACTGATTTTTCTAATTTTGATGTTGTCTATAATGATGTTTCTTATAATATTGTTACGCCTAATACTATACCTACTGAAAATATTAAAAATGTTATTATATTTCGTTATGGTGATGTTTTTTATTGTAATTATTATACTACTGATATAAGTAAAGTGTGTCTTTACACTCTTTCGAATGGTAATCTTCGTTTAGAAGCTTATGATTCTAATAATAATATTTTATCTGATATTGATGGTTATTCTTTTACCTATAATTTTTCTAATAATTCTTATGGTAAGGTTGGTTCTACTACTTGGATGAATGTCGTTCTGGGTTCTAATGATACTACTTTATTATATTCTTCTTGTAATCTTTATGATATTGATAAAACAACTATTGTCTTTTCTAATTCTTTAAGTGAACGGGGAGCAACAGGCGATTCTGAGTACGATAGCTACATCAACGGACTTATCGGGAGTAATGCAGGAAATCTTGGAGATATTGCCAATGATATTACTAGTGGTAACATCGGCTCTAGCATTGAGGAAAGCGATAAAACTTCTATTAACAATATTAGTTCGAAGTTAGGCGGTGGATTTAGTAAAATATTTGGATTTTTTAATTTTGTAGATACTGTTAAAAAATCCATTGTTGATATTTATAATTTATTAATGAATACTTCAGAAGTACCTTGTCTTACTATGAATTTTAATCATAAATATTTAAAAGGCGAACATGTTATTCTTGATTTAAGTTGGTATGAACCTTATAAACCTTATGGCGATGGTATTATATGTGCTTTCTTTTATGGTTGTTTTATGTGGTCTGTTTTTAAAAATTTATATAATATTATTAGTGGTCAAAATTCTTCTATTGAAACTCGTTCTAATCTTATAAAATTAGAATAATTTGGGGTGGTTTTATGATTGAAACAATTTTCAGAGCTATTATTATAACTCTTATTATTACTATTGTTTTAGGTGTTCTAGGTTCTATTGCTATAAATTACAATTTAAGCTTATCACCTTACATTAGTATTTTGCAAAATTTTTTAAGTGTAGTTTTTTATATTTTTCCTTTTAATAAGTTAAAGCCTATTTTTATTGCTATTATAGGTTTTTCTGTTTATAAAATTGCAATTTCTATACTTAAAACTATATGGAATATTTTACCTATTAGAGGTTAATTTTTAGGGGGAAGTTATGTTAAAAAGTTTATTTGAAGTTTTTTTAGCATTTTTTAGTTGGTTAAAATATCCAATTATTATTATTGTTGCTATTATAGGTTTGTTTTATGTTTTAGTAATTATTAATATTATTATAGGTTTTATACAAGGGAAGAGGTTCAAAAAACCTGAAAGTTACAAAAGAGTAAAGAAAAGAAGTTTTTTTAGAAAATTATTTTTAGATTTACCTAAAAGAATAAGTGATGATATGTTTAAAAAAAACCCTGATATGTTTTCTTATCAAGGAATGATTATTTTTGAAGGTCGACAAGGAAACGGCAAAACTATTTCAGCTATCCAATATGCAAGAGAAATGCAGCGTCAATATCTGAAATCAAAATGTATAACCAATTTGAATTATAAGTATCAGAATGATGATCTAAAACATTGGTCACAATTAGTAGATTATAAAAACGGCATTTATGGTGTAATTGTTGTAATTGATGAAACGCAGAATTGGTTTGCTAGTAATCAAAGTCGTAATTTTCCACCAGAAATGCTTGAAGTTGTTACACAAAATAGAAAAAATCGACGTGTTATTTTAGGAACTGCTCAAAACTTCTATATGCTAGCTAAAAACATAAGAAGTCAAACAACAGAATTGCGTAGGTGTACTACGCTATTCGGTTGTTTGACAATTGTTAGACGTTTTATACCTATACTAGATAGTGATGGAAATGTAAAAGAATTCAAAAAACGTGGTTGGTATTTTTATGTACATGATGAAGATTTGCGTAATTCTTATGATACATATCACGTTATACATAGTTTGGCAAATAGTGGTTTTCAAGATAAAGATTATATCAATTCTAATGAGAATGTAGTAAATAATGTGGTCTTAATTAAAAAGAAATAGGGGGAAATATGGAAGTTATAATTTTTATAATGATTGTTATTATATTTATTTTTTTTATTGATTATATTCGATTTAAAAAAGAATTATATGATTTTTTTATAGATTTATTTTATGAGTTAGAATTATTAAAAATTGATAATGTAGATTATAAATTTAAAGTTGATAAATTATTTAATAAAAAAGATTAATTTTTTTGGAGGGTTCTTAGTAACACCCTCCGAACGTTTCATTTTTGAAACATATCATTTTTTTTGAAAAGGTGATTTTATGATTGATACTATAAAAATTTATTGTGAGGTATCAAGAGATATTTCACAATTAATTAAACAAAAATCTATTGTAAAATCTTCTATGGATTATAGTACACGGCGAGTTACAATATGAAATAACTAATGGTCATTTGATTGGTTCTTATGATAGCCGATTGTCTGTTCGTACTGATTATGGTGCAAAATATGGTTTTGTTTCTGTAAATGGTGGCTATTATGTAGAAATAGAGGGGAGTTATCATAAAATTAAGTTAGGTTATAATAGTCATAATGGTTTTTATGATTTGCAAGAAATATGTTACAACTTAATAAAAAGTGTTGAATTACATTTCAATATAAAACTTCCTGATATTTCTAATTGGTTTTTACAACGTGTTGATATTGCTATTTGTTATAATTTAGAAAATCAAGACAATGTAAAATCATATATTAATAGCTTATCAAGGTGTAATTATCCTCGTAGAAAAGTCAAGTTTTTCTATGATGAAAGTATTTATTTAAGTGGTACTACTACAACTCTAAAAATATATAATAAGTATCTTGAATTTAGAAAACACGATTTAAAGAAATTTATAAATACTGATTTTAATCTGATTGGATATTTAACAGAAATTCAAGGATTTATTCGTTTTGAATGTGAGATAAAAAAGAAGATTCTAAAAACTTTAGTTAATAAAGATATTATAAATGTATGTGATGTTAATTATGAAATGTTAAAAAAAGTGTGGTGTGATGAATTTATGAAATTATTAAAGTTTGTTGATAAAGAGTTAACTATTGTTAGAGGTAGGGAAGATGTAAAAGATAGATTACTTAAATATTATAAGCCAAATAAGGCTATGAGATTATATGCTTTTTATTGTAGTATTCAGCTTAATGGATTAGAAGATGTAAAAAAAGATTTATCAAGGACAACATATTGGCGAAATATTAAAGATTTAGAAGATTTGTCAATTGATTTTTCACAATGTTATAAAGTAGAAGAAATTGAAAATATTTTTTGGTTTAATCCATTTGATTATCCAGAAGTAATGTAGGGGGAAGTTATGGAAGATAAAACAATTTATGAGTATATTAGTTTTCTACATAATATTATTTTAAATGAAACTAAGTATTCTAGTCGTAAAGAAATTTATTTTGATTTTTTATTATCAATTCTTAAAAAGGGTGATTATTAATGAAATATATTATTGAATTTTTTAAAAAGGAACAAGATTTTTTTATTGGTTCAGGTTTATTGCTATTGTCAAGCTATATTTCTATTTTTATTTTAGGTATTTTTAATACTTACAAAATTAATAAATTAGATAAAATGTTAATTATATTGTTTTTTTGTACTAGTTATGAATTATATAGAAATGGTTTGGATATGTTGTTTAAAAGCAAAAAATAGGCGTTAAGCCTATTTTTTATTGATTATTTTTTCTATTATTTCATTTTCTTCATAATGATTTTTCACTTTTTGTCTTATTAGTTTAATCTTTGCACTTTTTAAAGCTTCGTCTAATATTTCGTCTGTTTTTTTCTTTTCTTCTGTTTCGTGGTCTTTTCCGTCTAATTCTATGCAACAAAATATATCTTCTGTATTTAAGTTATATATTAAAAAATCTATACTTCTTGCAAAAATTTTTTTTTCTAATTCCGTTTCTCTTCTATTGTTTTGTTTTATTATTCTGTTTATTGCTACTTGTGGGAATATTTGTAATTTTAAATTATATGTTCTTTGTAGTTTTTGTAGTTCTGTTATTAAATATTTATAAAATTTTATTTCACTTTCTGTCATAAAATAATCTACTTTTTTATAATTTGGTATTATAGTATATTTTAAATTTCCGTTTTCATCATATATTTTTTCCTGAATTATTTCTCTTTGTTCTATCATTATTTTTTCCTCCTTGTTTTTATTAAATTATATCACAACTAATTAATTTGTCAAATTTTGTAGATTAGTATTTCGTTTATGCCGAGAAAACTTATTGACTTAGAGAGAACCACTGCTATACTTTTGTTTTGCCAAAAGTAATGTAATCCTATTGTTTTGGCTTAGTTTATTAGGGTGCAGGGGTTCAGAGGCTCGAAGTCAATAAGGAAATTGGAATAAAAAGAAATGCGTGTTTTGTCTTTTTCGTTGACATAACATTCAGAAGTATGTTATAATATAATATTATATAGATATAAGGAGAGGGGGGAATATTATAAAGAATTTCAATAAAAGTAACTATTGCTATTTTGTTAATAATGGTGAGTTTTTTTATATTGGTCAAATTTTAAGATATTATGATTTACATCATAATTATTTAATGGACGTAGAAATTCTTAAATTTTTTATAAGCTATCATAGAAAAACAAAAATTCCATATTTAAAAGTTCAAGTAAGATTTTTAGATGGATTTAAAACTCATATTTATACGTTTAATGCATCTGAATTTTTAGGTATTTTTTTTACTAATAAAATTATTTCTCATTTTTCTTAAAAATTCTATTGACAAAATAGGGAAGATAGTGTATTATGACATTAGATATTAAATTTAATGTTCTAATAAGATTGCACAAAATAAAAGTTTATCTCAAGTTATTGTAATAATTTTATATTCAAATATATTTTAGCAACTCAAAAAAGAGTTGTATTTTTTTATCCCATAAAAGGTATTGGATTCTTATTCAATATCTTTTTTTATTTGGAAGGAGGCGAAAAATGTTATCCAAGAATTTAGAAACAATAAGAAGAAAAAAGGGATTTACAAGAAAAACTTTATCAATTAAATCAGGAATAAGTACAAGCACTATTGGATTAATTGAGTGGGGAATGAGTGAAAATCCACAAATAGCAACATTAAAAAAATTAGCAGATGCATTGGGAGTTACAGTAAGTGATTTAATTGATGATTAACATTGGAGGAAGAAAGATGGCTCAAAAAAGAATGTTTAATATATCTATTTTAGAAAGTGATGAGTTTTTAGAAATGCCAGATAGTTCTCAAATTTTATATATTCATTTATCTATGAACGCTGATGATGATGGTTTTGTAGATAATTGGAAATCAATTATGAGAATGACAGGAAAAAAAGAAGATGATTTAAAAATCTTAATTGCAAAATCTTTTGTGATATCTTTTAATACAAAAATCTTAATAATTAGACATTGGAAATTAAATAATTACATTCAAAAAGATAGATATAAAGAAACTATCTATAAAGACGAAAAGGCTTTATTATCAGTAGATAAGAACAATGTATACAATCTGGATACAAACTGTATACACAGTATAGATAAGAATAGATTAGATAAGATTAGTATAGATAAGAGTAGTAGTAGTAGTAATATAAATATTAATATAAATAATAATAGCGGACTAAATGAAAATGACAGTTGTGTTGACGATTTTTATTTAGACGACGGAAGCGACAGTTGTGTTGACGGTTTCCAAAAAGTTATTGATTTTTATAATAACAATATTGGACTTATTACTCCTTACACAATGGAATTGTTAGATGATTATGCAAAAGAAATGACAAATGATGTAGTTGTCTATGCTTTGCAATTATCTGTTGAAGCTAATTGTAGAAACTTGAATTATATAAAAGCTATTCTAAACAACTGGAATAAAGCAGGAGTAAAAAATCTTATTCAAGCACAAGAAGAAAATCAAATACATAAAAAGCCATCAAGTAATCTAAATGAAACGCAAGAAGAAAAAAATGCAAGACGAGCTAAAGAAATAAAGGAGGCAATGGAGAAAAGTGCAACTAGATGAATTTATACAAGCAACAGGAAGACTTGAAACCTACTATGACAAGGAACTTAAAACAGATCAAATGCAGATTATGTATGAAGAATTAAAAAATCTTAGTTTAGAAAGATACTTAAAACTAATTTCAAAGTGTTTAAGAACATGCAAATATATGCCTAAAATTGCAGACATACTTGAAGCAAATAACGAATTAGTAGGAGAAGTAACAGAAGAAAAAAGCCAGATAATACCTTGCAGCAAATGTGATGGAACTGGTTATGTAGTTTATACAAAATTCATAGCAAATGGAAATGAAAGAATCCCTTATAGTTATGCTGCAAGATGTATATGTGAAAATAGAAAAAATGCAAATCAAAAAGTTCCAACGTATGAAGAACTAGGAATTAAAATAAGCAATAGAATTAATCAAATAAAAGATACAACTAGAAGTATTGAAAAGATAAAAGAAAATCTAGTAAATAGTTTTAAAACATGAGAGGAGGAAATGAAATGTCAAATATAGCATTAGTAATTTGGTATATTGCTATTTTTGCAATATTAATTTGGACAATAATTGATAATCTAAAAAGGACAAATACAATTATAACTGAATATGAAAATGAACTAAAAAGAGAACTACAATTGATAAATGAGAAAAGTACATTAATGGAAATAATAATAAATGCTAAAAAGACAAAAGAGAATTATTTTGTAACACTAGAGAAAATAGAAAAAGAGCTGTTTAAAAGCAGTAACAACTCTTAATAGAAATCTTTAGGATGTGTTTTCTAAAATTTCTAAAAAGAATATATCATTAAATTAAAAAGAGGTCAATACTAAAATGCAAAAAATTATTTTTTTAGAGTATGAGTATAAAGTTAAAGGCAAAGTTGCTGTTCTTGATGATGCTTCTATAGATAGAGTAAAAGAACTTTGCCTAAAAAATATTATTAGAAGAGGTTCAGAGTCAATAGAAGATTTTGAAATAATAAAAAGAGAGGACTATAACTATGAGCGAATTTAGTTTATATCAAATAGCAAATGCTTTTCCATTATTGATGGAGAATGAAGAAATTACAGACGAAGATAAAGTCAAAATTAAAAGGGAATTAACCTTGTTATTGCAACAAAAGAGTCAAAATACAATTGGATATATAAGAAATATAGAACTAACAATTGAAGCTATGAAGAGTGAAGAAAAAAGAATATCTGAACAAAGAAAAAAACTAGAGAGAAGAGAAAGTAATTTTAAAGAATATGTTAGAGAATGTATGGAACAAAGTGGACTAACTAAAATTGAAACACCTTTAGGAACTTTGTCTATAGCAAAGAATCCTATTTCTGTAGAAGTAATCAATGAAGATGAAATTCCAAGTGAATATATTCAAGAAATAGTTACTAAAAAGCCAAACAAAAAAGCAATAACAGATAACTTTAAAGCTACAGGAGAAATTATTCCAGGAGTAAATATCTTAACTAATAACTACAGTTTAAGGATTAAATGAAAGGAGTAATATGGAAAATTTAGAAATATATAACCAAATTAAAGAAGTTCCAGAAGAAGCTCGAAAGAAAATAGGTGGAGGAAGACTTAAAGGAATGACAGATATTAAGCCTATGTGGAGAATACAAAAACTTACAGAAATTTTTGGAGTATGTGGTTTTGGATGGAAAGCTCCAATTAAGAACAAAGAAATAATTGAAGGAGCTAACGGAGAAAAGATTGCAATTGTTGATATAGATTTGTATGTCAAAATTGATGGAAAATGGTCTGATCCAATTGAAGGAACAGGAGGAAGCAGCTTTGTTGCTAAAGAAAGTAATGGATATTATACAAGTGATGAATGTTTTAAAATGGCATATACAGATGCAATATCAGTTGCATGTAAATCATTAGGAATGGGAGCAGATGTATATTGGGGAGATAGCAAATACAACAAAGCAGAAGGAAATAAAAATAAGAAAAATACAACTGAAAAAGTGGACAACCTTGATAAAAAAATAACTGAAAAAGAAGCAACAGCAATTTATGCTATTATGACTAGAAAAGGCGTAGATGTAGTTCCAAACTTAAAAAAGAATTATAACATTACTAATACAAAAGACCTTACAAGAAGACAATATATATCTATTCTAACGGTAATGAAAAAAATGCCTGACAAGACAACGACAACCGAATCACAAAAAGATGCAACTGCAACACCTAATGAAGATAAAAAGCAAACGACTAATAACATGAAAGAATAGGAGGAACAATGAAAACTACTGGAAGTCTATTAGATGTATCAATGGATTTTAGAACTGGAAAAGGAAAACTTGCTTTATTAATTGACACTACAGATTTAGAAGTGCTAGACGTTATATCTAACTTTAAAGATAAAAAACTAGATATAGAGATAAAAAAACATATTGAAAAAAGAAGCGGTAAATCTAATAGATACTTCTGGGAGTTATTAGAAGAAGTATGTGATAGAAAAAAGATAGACAAATTAGAGGAATACCGAAGAAGAGTAAAGGAACTAGGTATATTTAGAGTAAGTAAAATTCCTACAGAAGACTTTGAAACATTAAAAAAGACATGGGAAAACTGGGGAGAAGCATGGTTCTGTGAAGTAGGAGATACTGAAATAATTGGAGATATAGAATTTAAAATAGTGTTTTTATATTATGGTTCTAGTTCTTTTAATAAACAACAAATGAGCAGATTAATAGATAATCTGGTACAAGATTGTAAAGCTATAGGAATTGAAACAAAATCTCCAAAAGAAATTGAAAGTATGTTAAAGGAGTATGACAAAAAATGAAAAGATATAGTATTATAACTGATGATTTAGAACATTGTATAGAATGTGGAAGAGCTAACATTAATAAGCATGAAGTATTTTTTGGAACTGCAAATAGAAAATTAAGTATACAAGATGGATTAGTTATTCCACTATGTCAAGAATACCATCATAATCAATTTAATTGTACTGGAATACATTTCGATAATGAATTAAACAGAAAATGGAAAAAGATAGCAGAAGAAAAGTGGATAAAACATTATGGAAAAACAAAAGATGATTTTAGACTAAGATATGGTCGTAATTATTTATAAAATTTAGGGGGAAATAAAAATGGGAAAAGTAATACTTCAAACAATGGACTATTCAAAGTTCAAAAAATTAAAAGGAAATAGAAATGTTGATCCTATAAGAGTACAAAGAATTATGGAGTCAATAAAAAAGGTGGGATATATAACATCTCCACTAATTGTAAATGAAAATTTAGAAGTTATAGATGGACAAGGTAGATTAGAAGCTCTAAAAATTTTAAAACTACCTGTAGAGTATATAGTTCACGATAATATAGGAATTGATGAATGTATATCTATGAATATATATCAGACTAACTGGAGCGACAGGGATTATATTGAAAGTTATGCTAGTAGAAATTTTAAAAGTTATGTACTTTTAAAAGAACTAATGGACAAATACAATCAGAATTTATTAATTCTTGCTACTGCAATTAATAAAAGATTAAAATGGGATTCAAAAATGATTAGAACAGGAAATCTTAAAATAACAGAAGAACAATGTAAAGAAGCGGTAAAGAAAATAGAATATGCTATGTCATTTATTCCATTTGCTAAAAAAAGACATGGTAATTTAACTAAATTATTACAGGCATTAATATTTTGCTATGATTTTAAAGATATAGACAATAAAAGACTTTTTGAAAAATTAACGGAATATATGCCACTTATGACACCATGGAGCAACTTAGATGAGTGTATTGTATCTATAGAAGAAATTTACAATAGAAATATAAGAAATAGAGTTTATATTTATACTGAATATAGAAAACTATTAGAAAACATGAATGTAGGATTAAAGGAAAGACTCGAAAGACTAAATGAGATTGAAAATATTGCGGAAGGAGAGAACGAAAATGATTTTTAAAATACAAAAACCAATTATTTCTACAAAAGGGCAACCATATTTAATATACAACGAAGATAGAAGCATTATGACAGACTCTTTAGAAGTAGGACAAAATCCAGACATTGATAAACTATTCGATAAAGGAGAATATAAGATATATGCAAAAGGTTATATATCAAAGAATGGAAAAGATTTAGTAATAAATAGAAAAGTAACAGGACAGGATTGGTAATAATGAAAGATTTGAATTATCTTAATGAATATAGAATTGAACTATTTAAAGGTATTCCAGGAGATGAACACAATGGAGCTTTTGAAATACCAATAGACAACAAGATATTTATAGTTATAGCAAGTGATGGATTAGATTGGGAACATGTATCAGTTAGTATTAAGAATGTAGAGAGATGTCCAAAATGGAGTGAAATGTGCAAGATTAAAGAAATGTTTTTTGAGGATGAAGAGGTAGTGATGCAGCTTCATCCTAAGAAATCAGAGTATATTAATTTACATGAATACACTTTACATTTATGGAAACCTATAAAACATAAAATCCCTACACCTCCATTACTTATGGTATAGGAGTATATGATGGAACACATGTCGATTGAAGAATATAGAATACATAAAGAAAATGAAACCAAACAAAAGAAAAATAGCAAATTTGGAAATAAAATAGTTCGTGTAGATGGAATGAAATTTGATTCTGAATTTGAATACCAGAGATGGAAAGAGTTAAATAATATGCAAAGAGCGAAAGAAATAAAAAACTTACGCAGACAAGTGAGGTTTGAATTACAGCCGAGTTATAAGAAAAATGAAAAAAATATTAAATCAATAAATTATGTGGCAGATTTTGTTTATTATGACTTAAATAAAAAGAAATTTATTGTAGAAGATACGAAGCGGATATAAAACAGATGTATATAAACTAAAGAAAAAGATATTTGAATACAAATATCCAGATTTAGAAATAACAGAAATATATAATTAGGTGGGAACAATGACAATATTTGAATTAATAGATAAATCAATAAGAGAAGGATATACAGGAACAGACAATACCTGTAACGGAAAATGTATTAAATGCGGAGAATGTTGTGGAACAATATTACCAATAGACCAAGAAGATGCAGATAGAATAGTAAGATATGTATTTGAAAATAAGGTATTTATAAATAGATTTATACTTGTTATGAAAGGAAAACTGCAATGCCCATATTATAATGGTAATCAAGAAAAAGGATGTAGCATATATGAGGCAAGACCAAAAATATGTAGATATTATAAATGTGATAAAAAAGTAATTAATTTAGAAGAAATGAAGAATATGTCAGAGTGCTCCCCTGTTGATATGTGGGCATTTGCAGAAGATATTGAAAAGGAGATGAAAAAGCATTATGGACTTAACAAAAAGACAAGAGAAACAATTAAATAAAGTATTTGATGATCCAAAGAAATTAAGAAAATGGGTTGATGAAATTTATTATGAAATGCAGCAAAGATGTAAAGAAGAAACAACAAAAATGATTGATGAGTATTTGAATATCTATAGTATAACTGTTGCATTTACAGCTCATTATAATTTGGGATTAGGAAAGAAAAGACTACCAGAATTTATGGGAAAAATATGGAGAAATATAGATTGTTTTAAAAGTGGACATTTAGACTTACAAGATTGTATTGATGAGCTTACTGAATATGGGATAGATTTCACAGATATATTGAGATACCCTGGACATAGAAAGGAAAAAGAGAATGAAAATAGACGAGCATATTAATAATTTAGAAAAATATTGTGAAGATGATGATTTATTTGAAAAAGATGGAGATTTTAAAGAATTTTGTGATAATCATATAGCAGATATAAAAGCGGTAATAAAAGAGTTGAAGAATACTCAATCCGATTTATATGAAGCTAATCATAAAATAACAGATTTATTACTTATATTAGGAGATAGAGATAGAATAATAGATTTAATGGCAAGAGTAATAGATAATTATGATTCTCAACTAGGAATATTCGAATATGGAGATAAAGATGATGTGATTGAGTCATTTAAAGATTTTGATAAAAGAATTAATACACGTAAAAAGAAAGGAAATGAGTTCAAAGATGCAGAAAATAAATCATAGTGAATTAGCAAAAAGACTAATATTAAGAGCGATTGAAAACTATAGAAATAAATTTATACTAGAAGAAGATTTAATGAGTGGCGAAGATAAAAGAAAAGTATTAGAAGAAATAGACAAAGAAGTGGAAGAAATAAAACATAAAAAAAGTTACAAAAAAGAAATAGAAAGATTACAAAGAAGGATAGACTATTTACATAGTTTAGAAGATTGCGATGAAGAATTTGAATTGTGAGGTGTAAGTAAATGAATATAGAAGAAATAAAAGATTTTGTTTATGAAGTAAGGACTTTTGGAATTACAAGTAATGATACAAAATTTGTACAAATTACTGAATATTTATTATCAGAACTCGAAAAAGAAAAAAAGAAAAATAAAGAATTAGAGGAAAAAATAATTCATAGATATAAACGAATCTGCCCAGAATGCAACAATTCTTTTATAGCAAAAAGAAACGATACAAAATATTGTCAAAAATGCGGTAAAAAGGTAGCACGTAGAAAATACAAAGAAGCTAATAAAGAAAAGATAAGAGAATATTCCAAACTACACATGAGAAAATACAGAGCAAAGAAGAAACTTTTAAAGGAGGAATAAAACAATGTTAAGTGATGAAGAAAAGAAGGCACTTTATAGGATTAGTTTAAGAAGAAAAGGCATTCCACCTAATGGAGGTTTTATTGCAGATAATGAAGAAATAACAATTATTTTAAATCTAATCGAAAAACAACAAAAAGAAATAGAAGAATTAAAAGCAATAAGTGAATATCGAGAGAAAATAATAAAAGGTTTAGGATTAAAAACACTTCCTAAAACAATTACAGGTTTTAGAGAATTGATAGAAAACAACGATAAGAAATGGGAAGACAAAATAAAAGCAAAAATAGAAGAAGTAGAAAAAGAATTGAATAAATTATTGCAAAAAGAGGAATGGCTTGAACCACACGATACAACAAAAAGAAATAAATATATGCACTATATAGAATTTGGGCAATCACTTTTAGAAAAGGAGTAGATATATGGAAAGATATATATTAGCAAGTTTAGAGAGAATGTTTGGAAAGAAAAAACAGACCACTTTTGTATATTGTCCTAAATGTAATAATGAACTTATTAAAAATGGCAATTTAATTAAAGATACAGATTTTGTATATTACAAATGTAGTAAATGCGGACACGAAAGCAAATGGGATTTTGATGTACCATGCCCAATTTTGATAGAGGAGGACTAATCTATGGAAAATGAAATAAAAGTAAATGATTATGTTCGTTTAAAAGATGGAACAATAGCAAAAATAATTGAAATAAAAAATCAAGATACAGATATACTTAATTGGTACTGTTTAGATAACGATATGGGAACAATGGATAGAAGTATAGTCAAACATTCTCCTAATCTAATAGATATTATAGAAGAACGGAGATATATTAATAACTGAATATGGAAAATATGAGGTTATATTTGATGAAAGTTATGGAAAATTAGGAATATTAATACCAAACAGAAAAGAGTTGGCAGTAAGGCATAGTGCTTTAGAATATGTTTTAAATGAATTTAAAGAGGTACAGGTTGTTACAAAAGAAATGATGGAATCTATAAGTTATAAAGTAACAAAAATGTGATAAAATTACAAACTTTTATATAAAAAATGAGATAAATTTTCAAAAAACGATACAAAATGTATCAAAAATAAAAAAGTTATGGGGAAAATGTGATAAAACATATAAAAAGTCATTAGAAAAATGTGAAAGGAAGGATTAAAGATGCTAAAGGTAAAAGATGATGTTGATTTAAAAGAATTAGAAAAGTTTGGATTTAAACCTAAATATGATGAATATACAGGGGAACTTCACGAATACTTTTGTGTAAACAGAGACGAAACAAGTGCTGATGGATTTTTAGGAATTGGTATTAAAAAAGAAATTAAAACTAAAAAACTAAGAATTAGACATACATTTAAAAGAGATAAATTCGGAATACCAAAAGTTAAAGAAAATAAAGTTTGGATAATAGATAATTATAGATATTATTGCACAGATTTAGACAAGTTATACGATTTAGTTAAAGCTGATTTAGTAGAAAAAGTTTAGCTGTAATATACAGCAGTTAGGAGGAGAAGATGAATAACAAAGAAATAAAAGACTTTCTAAAAGATAATGAAGAAAATAATTATCAATTGGGAGTATCAGCAACATTAACAGCAATAATAAGTATTTTAATAAAAAATAACATTACAACTGAGGAAGAATTTAAAAAGATTCAAGAACTTTGTTTAGAAAAGGTAAGAGATGAGCAAATAAAAAGAATGACAAGTGAAGAAAAAGAGCAATTAGAAACTATTAAAAAATTTAATGATTTATTCGGAGGTTTGATATGAATAAAAAGATAAAGATTATAGATTTATTAAATAAAATAGCAAATGAAGAGGAAGTTCCTAAAAAAGTAAAATATCTAAACAGGATATATAAATTTTACAAAGGAGAAAAAGATTATATATCTTATGATGATGAAAAAACAAAGTGGTGTGGACAAACATTATTATTTAATATTATGGAATGTCATCATATAACGGAATTATTAGAGGCAAAAGTTGAAATATTAGAAGATAATACAGAAGAGATAGAAGAATTAAAGGGATTAGACATACATACTCCTAGTGTATTAAGAGATAAAATCAATGAATTAGTAAAAGCAGTTAATAAGTTAAGAAAGGAAAATAAATGATTGATAAATATGTTAAAGTAATATATCAAACACCACCTATTGGAGAATATGGAATAGTATTAGAATTAACTACATTTGATTTTGAAGCACAAGAAAGAGATGAAAAAGAAAAACAATTATTAGAAAAAAAACAATTTGAAAGACTTGATATAAATCCAAATGAGCCATTAGAGATTATAGAACAAAGGTTAAATGCTAGAGTTGATACGTTTTATAGAAAAGAAATAGAAAGTTTAAGAAGTCAATTAGAGTGGTATATAAGAAATACAACAGTACCAAAGATGACATTACCAGAATGGAGGAATTATGATGACAAATCTGTGTCAAAAATGTTCTAAAAGATATTTATGTAAAGAAGTAGATACAAAAGAAGAATGTAATAGATTTAAAAGTTGGCTATCTACTAAGAATTATGGCGTACCTAGGAGGATTGAAAATGAAGGAAGGAACTAAAATAATTGTTTATTATGTTGAAGCAGCATACAATACAAGTAAAAGAATGAGAAAATCAAGAGAAGGTACTTTTATAAAAGAATATAGTAATTACATACAATTTTATGACAAATATCACATAAGAAGAAGTATAATGAAACAAGATTTAATAGATATAGAAAGGGTTGAAGATTAAATGAAACAAAAAGTAGTACAATTTAATGAAAGCCATAAATGGTGTGGATCATTTGGATTTATAGATGAAATTAAAGGAGAAAGAATTATGGTAGGAGTTCCTATACCACAGAAAGGAACAGCATATATTTTTTGCAAAAGAAATGAATTTGACATTATAGGAGAAACAGATTTATTACCAGCAAGGGAGTGATGATAATATGAAATATAAATTACATAAAGATCTTAAAGAGAAAATGCTTACAGAGATAGAACAATATGATTATAATTTAAAATTGTTCAAGCAACTCCAGGAAAACAACGAAAATACAAGAAGATTATTATTCATTGAGCATAAGTTGAATTGTGTTGAAAACGCATATAATCAGTTAGATACTTTTGAAAAAGAAGTATATGATTATATATTCAAAAAACATTATAATTGGCTATATTGCGAATCTGTTAAGCAAATAAACAAAAATACATATTATCATGTTTATAATAAAAGTTTATATTTATTAGCAAAAGAAATAGGGGAAATATAATATTTCTCTTTTTTTATTGTCTTAAATTGCAGAAAAATTAGGGAAAATTTATGTACTTTTTTATGGTATATTAAATACAGTAGCAATGAAGCAGTAAATTGCTTAATATTGTTTGAAGTCGTTATTGAAGTCGCTATTGCTGCGACTTCTATTTTTTTGCTAGTAATTGGCTAGGCAATTATTATATATAACTCCTATAAAGAGTGCTAATAAATACTAAAATGTCAAAAGATTTCCTTTAAAAGCTATTTTTATATATATTTGTTACAAGAACTTTCCTAGCACAAGTTCTTTAATATGTTATTAATTTTTGGCTTATGCCAAATTCTATTATAAAAAAGCCCTTTATTTTATACAGCAGGAGTTCCCATTCCTGCTTGTATTTTTATAAATAGTATGTAGTGATATATAAAAGAAGCTGTTGATAAGGTTGATTATATTGTTAATGTACCTGAAACAATATAGTTTGACGGAGATGAGTACATAAAGCTTATGTTAGCGACATAAGTTATCCTTTATATCATTACATAGTGTTTATATATGGAGGTATTATGGAATTTAAAATAAACAATGATACATGGAAGATATTAAATAAAGATAGTAAAACATTATTAGAAGAGTTAAATTCTCATTCAGATAGAGATGATTACTATTTTGCGTTTGGAGTTACAAAATATCCTACGCATGAAATATGGATTAATAAAGAAATGAGTCGAGAACAACAAATTAAAACATTAAAGCATGAACTAACTCATTGCTATATATTTAATTATGGATTATATAACGTGCCAAACTTTAATGAAGAAATGGTATGTGATTTAGTTTCAAGTATAAATGATTTTATAAATGAAGTAGTTGAACCATATAAAAAGGAGAATAACAATGAAAATAATGATAAGTCAACCTATGAGAGGAAAGACTAATGAGCAGATAAAACAAGAACGAGCAGCAGTAGTAGAACAATTAGAAGCGGAAGGACATGTAGTAATAGATACAGTATTTGATACAGTTCCAAAAGGAGTAAATGAAGCAATATATTATTTAAGTAAGTCAATAGAATTGCTAGGACAAGCAGATGGAGTTGTATTTATGCCAGGATGGAATACTGCAAGAGGATGTATTATAGAACATCAAGTAGCAACATCATACAATAAATTTATTAAATATTTATAAGCGATATTAAAGTGCTAGGCAACATTAATATATATTTTTATTATATTAGTATTATCATTATTGATTAAAAATGTGTCAATTAACAAGTTTTGTATTATTTTTGTATTAGTTATAACCTAGCAATAACTATTTAATTTAAAAGGCAAGGTGGTAAATATGACAGAAGCTCAAAAAAGATTTTGTGATGAATATATATTAGATTTTAATGCAACAAGGGCGTATAGAGCTGCATATCCTAAATGTAAAACAGATGAAGCTGCAAGTGCAGCAGGTTGCAGAATGTTAGGAAATGTTAATGTTCAGAGATATATTCAAGAACAAAAAGAAGAAATGAAAGAAAAAATAAACGTAACAAAAGAACAAGTCATAAATCAAATAGCAAGAATAGCTTTTGGAGATATTAGAAAACTTTATAATGAAAACGGAGGATTAAAGAATATCCAGGATTTAGATGATGATGCTGCAGCAATAGTTGCAGGAATTGAAACAACAGAGGAATTTGATGGATATGGAGAAGATAGAGAGCAAATAGGATATACAAAGAAAGTAAAGATAGCAAGTAAAGATAAGGCATTAGATATGTTAGGAAAGTATTTTGGAATATTCAAAGAAAAAGTAGAAATTAATTCTGACAAACCTTTTGAAGTAAATATAAACGTAAAAAAATAGTACATTTTAAGACATTATGGTAACAATTATGTTAAAAAGCAAGAATGATAATATATTAGGCAAAAATTAAAAAGCCTTAAAAAGAGATTTAGAAAGTCTAAAGCCGTACTTTTTTGATAATATTCTAATAATTCTTTACATAAAATGAAAGGAGTTTCAAATGGATATAGATGTTACTGAAAAACAAAATGCTTTTATGAACTCTACAGCCTTTGAAACATTATTTGGAGGAGCAGCAGGAGGACGGCAAAAGTTTTGGACAACTTGTAGATGCTCTTGTCTTTGCATTAAAATATCCAAAGTCTAAGCAAATTATATTTAGGAGGACTTTTGCAGACTTAGAGAAATCTCTTATAAGGGTAAGTCAAGAATTTTATCCTAAAGAAGTTGCAACATATAATTCAAGTAAACACATGTGGAGATTTAAGAATGGAAGCATTATAGATTTTGGATATATAGATAAAGAGTCAGACGTATATCAATATCAATCAGCAGAGTACGATATAATCCGCTTCGACGAATTAACTCATTTTACAGAGTATATGTATGTATATATGATTTCAAGATGTCGTGGAGCTAATCCTTATCCTAAAGGAATAAAAAGTTCTACTAATCCTGGAGGAGTTGGACATAGTTGGGTAAAAGCGAGATTTATAGATATTGGAGAACCTAATGTAGTACATGAAGTAACACTTGAAACTGGAGAAAAAACAACAATAATATTCATTCCTAGTCTAGTACAAGATAATATATTCTTATTACAAAACGATCCTGATTATGTAAGAAGACTTGATGCACTTCCTGAAAAAGAACGTAAAGCATTAAAATATGGAGATTGGGATATATTTGACGGACAGTTCTTTACAGAATTTGATAGAAATATTCATGTTTGTAGTCCATTTCAAATACCAAAAGATTGGAGAATATATAGAGCAAGAGATTATGGACTTGATATGTGTGCGGTTATATGGATTGCTATGGATTATAGAATGAACATTTACATATATAAAGAATTATACGAAAGCAATTTAATTGTATCAGAAGCAGGAAGAAAAATAAATGAAATGACAAATGAGAAAATATCAATAGATTATGCTCCACCTGATTTATGGAATAGAAATAGAGATACAGGAAAAAGCACAGCAGATATATTTGCAGAAAGTGGACAATACTTAACTAAGGCAGATAATAACAGAGTAACTGGATGGTTAGCCGTACATGAATGGTTAAAGGTTATAGAAGATGAACAAGGACAAAAAACAAGCAGATTGCACATATTCAGTAATTGTGTAAATCTTATAAGGACTTTACCAGCATTACAATTTGATGAGAAAAATCCAAATGATGTAGCAAATGAACCGCACGAACTAACACATATTCCAGATGCTCTAAGATATTTCTGTACAATGTATCAAGCTCCAATGGTAATGCCTAAAACTTTACCAAAAGGAACATATACTCCAACAGAGTTAGAAGATTTAGGATATAGAGATACACAAACACCAATAAAAGTAAATGTAACAAAATCTGTAATGAAAAGGAGAAGATAATATGAAAGACGTATTATTAATAATTTGTTTAGCAACATTTGATGTAATGACAATAGCAAATATAATAACTATTATGTATTTCGTAAAAAGATTTGAAAAAAGAGAACAAGAGCAAATGAAAGTTGCAAAAGCAACAAGACGACATACGTCTGTTAAAACATCTAATTACAATAATTCCTATAATACCAGGGGATATGATAGATATAAAAATAAAGACGGTTTATATGAACCTCAGAAACCACATCAAGGAATTGAACTAAAAGCTAAGAAGGAGGAATAGTAAATGGAAGAAAACGAATACCAAAAAATGATTGAAGAAAAGACGTTAAAGAAAAAAGCAATTATGAATGAATCTGAATTAGCAGAAGCGGAACAATTTCTTTTATGGTATAGAAGAGCAGACCAAGACAAGAAAAGAATTGGAGTAACGCAAAAGTGGGAAGATGTAGAAAAGTATTGGGAAGGAGATTTTGAATATGAAGACGACCAAGCAGCTCCTAATACAAATATAACTAACTCAAATGTAGAAGGAAAAACAGCTTTACTTTGCGACCAAAATATAGCAGTACAAGTAAATCCAAGAGAGCCAGGAGATAAACCATTCTGTGAAATGGCAAGAACAATAGTAGATTTTATTAAAGAACGTAATAAGATATTCAGAAAAATAGAAGTACATGAACGTAGAAGAGATATGTTTGGTACAGGAATATTTAGAGTTTTATGGGATTTTGACAAATTAGATGGAAAAGGACTTCCTGTAATAACTCCAATACATCCAAGTAGATTATTTGTTGATCCAGCTATTACAGACGTGTACGATATTCAAGAAGCACAATACATAATAGAAGCTAAGAACAAATCTATATATTCAGCCAGAATGGAATATGGAGATGAAAAAGCAGATGCTATAATTCCTAACTTAGATCCAATTGGAAATATATTAGAAAACATAGAAGAAGATCAATATGTACATTTAATGATATGGACTAAGTATAAAGAAAACGGAGAAAAGAAATTAAGACTTGTAGAAATGTCTGGAGATGGAGTAATCCTAAGAGATACTAAAAAAGCTCTACAAGAGCATAATAAAAAACAAGAAGCGGAAGATGAACAAGAAATCTTTGAAGGAAAAAGAAAAGATAAAAGAGAACCATTAAAATTATTTCCAAATGCTAATTATCCATATTTCTTAACTCCTGATATGCACAGAGAGAATACTGTATGGGGAAAAGGTTCAGCAGAATTAATGTTAGGCATATCAGACCAAATAGACGATTTAGATGATAACTTATTAAGAAATGCAAGACTAACAGGAAATCCAATGGGAATTGCAGCAAATAGTTCTGGAATTGATATAACTAAAATAACAAATGAACCTGGACAAATTATTCCAACAAATGATGTAAATGGCTTTAAATGGCTTACACCTCCAAACATACCACAATATATAATCAATAAAAGAACAGAGCTAATGAACAATGATAGACAGATTGTAGGAAGATTTACAGACCAACAGATAGGTAAATCTCAAACAGGAATAGACACAGCAACGGAAGCACTTGCATTGCAGAATAGTGGTAATGCAATGATAGACCATAAAAAAGGATTATTGCAAGAAACTCTATCAGAGTTATTTGAATATTGTTTAGAGTTAGCTTTACAAAATTGGAATACAACAATGTTATTTAGAATAGTTGGAGATAAAGGAGAAGATACATTCTCAGAATTTAATCCTGATATTTTGAATAATGTTCCTGTAATGATAGAAGCAGACACAGATTATAGACAAAATTATAAAGAAGAATGGCAGAAAAGAAATCCTGATAAAGATATTATGAAAGACTTAGATCCAAACGAATATAAATATATGCAAGTAGAAGATGAAAACGGAAATAAAGAAACTAGAAAAATACAATATGATTTAGAAATATCTGTAGGAGCAGGACTTCCAAATAATAAGGCTTATAGATATACGATTATAAGACAATCATTCCTAGACCATGCAATTACTACTAAGGAATACAGAGAATATTTAATTAAGCAACTAGGATTAGATGTGCAAGAATATCCTGAAACAATTCAAGAACAACAAGAAATAGGATTGATAGATGAAGAAAATCAAAGAATGTTACAACAACAAGCACAAATGAATGGGAATGTTGAAGGATTGACACAAAACGGAAGACCATCATTAAATTATATGAGAGGAGCAATGTAAAATGATAGATGTAAAAGAATTAAAAATGTTAAATCAAAAAGACTGCAGATGTGGATACCATGAATTTAGTCTTGAAGATGTAAAAAGTGTAGAACAATTACAAGATGCACATGGCTTTTATGGAAACCTAGTAAAGCATTATTCAATTGTAAAATGTCCAGAATGTAATAGAGAAACAGTAGTATTACTAAAACAAGTAGGACAAACATGGGAAATTATGAATACAGCTATAGTAAAAGAACAAGAGGCAGAAAAAGAAGAAAATGCTTCTTATACAGAACAAGATGCACAAATGCAACTTACAGAGAATACACCAGAAGCAACAGAAACGGCAAATAAAGAAGAAAATAATCAAAGCCAAGAATTTATATGTCCTGAATGTCAAAAAGTCTGTAAAAACAAAATAGGACTTACAGCACACATGAAGACACACCAAAAGTAGTTATTAAATTTTTAATTTATATATTAGAGGAGTAAACCTGGCTAAAAATCAAAAAAAAATTAGAGGAAAAAACCTGGCTAAAAATTGAAAGGAGTACAACATGGAGAATGAACAAGAAGGAATCAGATTAGAAACAATTGATTCAGAAGCAGAGGGAATTGTCTTACCTAGTGTAGAGGAAGAAGTTGACACAGAAACAATTGATACAGAAACGGAAACAGAAACCACTACAAAAATAGACGAAGAAAAGGAAAGTTTAAAAAGAGGAGTAAATGCTGAGCGTTCTAAAAGAAAAGCAGCAGAAAAGAAAGCTAGAGAACTTGAAGATAGAATAAGAGCATTAGAGGAAGCTAATAGAACTCCTGAAAAAACTACCTTAGATACTCTTATAGAAAGTGGCGTAGATGAAAGTATTGCAAAGTCAATTGCTGCAGCAATAGACAAAAAGCAAACTACTAATTCAGAATTAGAAAGAAAAATAGCAAATACTAATTTTGAAATTGCACTAACTAAAAAGAGTAAAGAGCAAGGTTTTGAAGATATAGAGGAATATAGTGATGAAATCAAGGAATTAGTCGATAAAGGACTTTCAATTGAACAAAGCTATTATGCCGTAACCTATAATTCTAAACCTAAAACAAACGACACTAAATCAGAAATAGAACGAAAGTATGAAGCTAAAATGCAAAATAATCAAGCTAGAAAAGAAATTCTAGGAAATTATAATAGCAATTCTGGAGCAGCAACTAATTCTAAAACTAAAATTAATTTAAGTAGTGAAGAAAAAGCAATTGCTGCTATGTCAGGAATGACACCAGAAGAATATGCTGCAATTCGTGATATGGATAGTGTTAAAGATTATAACAGATATAACGCTACAAAGAAAAAGTAAGCAGTTTATTACTCCTTATATTGCTACAAATAAAATATAAGGAAGGATGATAATTATGCCAACAACAGCAGCAATGATGACAAGAGCAAATTTTGCAAATTTATTAACACCAATACACAAAAAAATATTCTTTGACTCTTATAATGAAGTTCCAAGTGTGTACAAAAAAATATTCAAAACTGAAAAAATGGATGCCAAAACTCAAACATATCCTCATTTAGGAGCTTTGGGATTATGGGCACAAAATACAGAAGGAAGCAAATTCAATCATGACAAATTCGACCAAGGACCTGTAGCTTCTTTCGAAGCAAAAAGATTTGACAAGGCTTATGAATTAACATGGGAACTTGTACAAGATGATTTATATAATGTTATGAAAGGTTTAGGAAAAGGAGGATCTGCTAGAGGATTAGGTAGAGGATTAAGAGCTACAGAAGAAACAGAAACAGCAGGAGTATTAGCAAATGGTTTCTCTAATGTAGGTTATGATGGTAAAGCCTTATTTGCAGCAGACCACCCATTAATCAATTCTAGTTCAACATGTTCTAATTTAATTACAGGAGCTTTAACTGATACTACTTTAAAGAACGCTATGACTTTAATGCGTCAACAAAAAGACGAAGCTGGAATAGTTATTCAAGCATCTGCTAAGAGATTAATAGTTTCTCCTGAGCAAGAATTTACTGCAAAAGCAATTGTAAATTCTATATTACAATCTGGAACAAACAACAACGACGTAAACACAATACCAAATCTTGAAGTAGTTGTATGGGATTTCTTAACAGGACCAGCATGGTTCATTCAAGATCCTACATTTGATAACTTACTATTCCTAAGAAGAGAAGAACCTATCTTTGATTCTGAAAGAATACAAGATCAAATGGACTATAGAATGTTTGGATATACACGTTTCGACGTTGGATATTGTGATTGGAGAGGACTTGTAGGTTCTACAGGAACAAACGAATAACAAAATAAAAACTATAAAAAGGGAGCAATATGATTTTGTTCCCTTTTATTTGAAGAAAGGAGTGTTTTAAATGTCAAGACCAAGTGAATATTGGAGTGAAGAACTTGCACACTCTAGTGGTAAACCTGATGCAAATTTAGCCAATGATGCATTACAATTAGGTGGAATAGATGCAGAAGATTATGCAACAAAAAAATATGTGCAAGATTATCACAATAATAAAGAGGAATTATTAAAAGAATATATAGACTCACAAGACTTAGCAAAACTTCAAGAAGCAAAAGATTATGTAGATACTATGATAAGAAATCAAGACTTTTCTAGTTTTGCAAAGCTAACCGATTTACAAACATTAAGTCAAACTTTATCTGCAAGAATAGAAGCATGTAAAACAGAATGTCAACAAGAAATGAACACAAGAATAAATGCAGTAGTAAGTGATGTCAATAGCAATTTTGATGATGTAAATGGAGCTATAAATACTTTAAATACAAGAACTAATGAACTTTTTACCTCTGTCAGTAATGGAAAAGACTTAATAGCAGATGCTATTACTGACAAAGGAATACATACATCTGCTAACGATAGTTACAATACAATGGCAACAAATATTAGAGCTTTAGATACATCAGGAGGGGGAGGCGGAGATTATGATAAAAACTTCGTTAATACTGCTGATGGAAATGCAACATCAAATGACATTATGTTAGGCAAAATTGCTTATGCAAAAGGAAATAAGATAATTGGAAGTCATATAGACGGAGGAACAGACCTTTCAGATGCAACGGCTACTCCGTATGATATTTTAACAGGAAAAACTGCATATACAGGAAATGGGAAAATTGAAGGATTATTGACTATAGACGAAACTACTCATCAACCAAGTTATAATATTGGTTCAGTAGAAAAAATTTATGGAACAATAGCAGATAAGATTAATGCAACAACTAGAAGTATTAATAGTATTTTTAATATTTCATCTGAAACTATATATTGTTTTGGATATCATTCAAGATTTACAGGTATAGACCAATTTAGAGTAATGGCATCATCAAATGGTAGTAATTTAGTTATTTCTAGTATTTCAGATGGATATGTTGAATCAACAGAGGAAGATGGAATTTTGAAAACAGTATATTCTTCTACTGATTTAGGATTAGCAGCTGATGAAATAATAGCTGATATGGCTATTTCTAATTTATCTTCAAGTTATCCATATATGGCTATATTAGCTGGAACATTAAATGCTATGGGTCGTATGCAAACAGCAACTTTATATTTATATCATATTGAGTATGATAATAAGTATTATACTTTAGATACAAGTAATGTTACAAAAAGAACTGTATCAGCAATATCTTCAACAATTGATTTTTGTTTTAGAGATAGTACCACATATCAGGTAGGTAGAAGAAAGACTTTGCTATTAAGTGATGACGGTAGCAAGATATGTTTAAGACCATTTGCAACAGGTGGTTCAGGACAAACTAATTTTGCAACATATTTCATTTTTTACGAGGTATATTCAAGTACGTTACAAACAGAACATATTGGTTCATTAACATACCCATATTTCAACACAAACGATAAATTTTCGTTTGCAGGATTTTTTTATAATAATTTTCTTGTACTTAAAGATTTAATTATATCCATTAACCCTGACACTCAAATCTGTACATATTACACACTTAATAAATGTAGATATATAAGCAAAGACTTGACTTTTGCTGTAACGTCAAATGATGATGATACAGGTCTTTATTATCAATCTATTACAATAAATGCTGATAAAACTCTAACTTTAGGAGAAAAAGTATTAATATCACAATCAAACATAGAAAATTATTTATATCCAATTGGGAGTAATAACGGTTTGGATTTTTACACATCTACTAAAACAAAAGCCTATAATATAAATGATAATAGTATTTTAGAATTATATGATTTGGAAGTTGATGGTACTACCTCTCCAGAAATTACTTTATTGGGAGATTCTTTAGTTATAACTAAAAAAACGTCAGCTATTAACATTTATTCAATGGTTGCGGACTATTCTAAAATAATTGGGTTAAGATATGAAGGAAATTTGTATTTGAAACAAGACACAACAATATTAACAGCAACTCCATCAGACGTAAAAAAAGGAAAAACATTTATTAGTGGTAGTGGAACACAACAAACAGGAACTTTGGAGGTATAAAAATGATTAATGAATTAAAGATTAACGAATTAAAAAACTTATTTTTCTATACTTTTGGAATTGTACCATTGCAATATTATAACGCAATTGGAGATGGATTTACAGATAATAGATTAAATATACAACAGGCAATATATGATGCAATAGAAGTTGGAGCAAAATATATATTTGTTCCAAAAGGAAACTATTATTATTCGCAAACATTACAGAGAACTGATGAAGTAATATTCATTGGAAATAATGTAGATACATTTATAGAAGGAATCGAGATAAGACAATTTCCTGATTTATGGAACGAAGCACAGGCTACAACAGGAGCTATAACTCCAATAGGTGGAATAATAATAACCGCTTCTGTAAACATTCCAGAATACTATTTAGAATGTAATGGACAAACTATAAATGTTGCAGACTATACTAGCTTGTATGAAACTATAACTGAAAACATTCCTGAGCAATATCCTGAAACATTTACAATTCCAAATTTAAGTACAGGAACAACAGGTACAAAATATATTATAAGAGCAAAGTAAGGAGGGATAGGAAATGGCAATAGTAAGTAGAACAACAGTAGGACAAGTATTAGATGATATTCAAGTAAGATTACCTCATGAATATATAGACGATACATTGTTCTTATGGATAAATGAAACAATGAAAAAGATATATAAAGACTTAGCAATTCAAGAACAATATTCCTTTAATACAAGAGCAGGACAAGACTTATATGTATTACCAGATGATTGCAGTATTGATATGGTAGAACATGTAACAAAATCAACTAAGGCAAGAACGCAAGACAATCCTTACGATTGGGGTAACTTTCAAGAAATAAGATCATATCTACCAAATGAAAAGATGTACGAAGACGGATATTTTGACGGAAGAGAAGGATTAATTGCTTTATATCCTACACCAAAAGATATAAGGAAAATAGATATTTATTATCTTAAAAAGCCTAAACTAGTTACTAGAAGAGAAGATTTTATAGAATTAGATGATAACTATATAGACTTAGTAAAGTATAATGTAATGTCAATTATAGCAATGTCAGGCTACAATCCAGATATAGAATTAGCAAATGAATATATTCTTCTTTACAACAATTTAGTAATGAAAGCTAATGAGAATAAACATGAGCAACAACAAAGATATCCTGTTATAAGAGATTTAAAAAGAAGCATAAGGTCAAGGAGGGGATAATATGCAATCAAATACATATTTGAATGATATTCACTATAAAAGTGATAATCAAGTAAGTTACTTAGCAGGAGGAATAAACAACATATATCCACCTCAATTTATACAAGATGATGAGTGTCAAGATATGTACAATATGTGTTTAGATAAATACCCAGCTTTGAGTACAAAAATTGGCAGAACATTAAAAGCAAATCCAGGATTAAGAGGAAATCAAGTAAAATATTTTGGAGTTGCAGGAACTAAATATTTATTCTATATACAAGGTACAGAATTAAAGGATATGACAGGAACAGTAATATCTACTGGAATTACAGGAGATAAATTCTCTCATGTATATTATGCAGACGGAAACAATGAATACTTAGTCTTATATGGAGAAGGAGTAACAGCAACTAGACATAAGTTACCATTATCAGCAGTAAATACTCCTGAAATAATTCCGCTTCCTACAGGAGTAACAAGTTTTGAACACATGTGCTATCACAAAAGTAGAATGTTTGCAAGTGTAGGAAATATGTTATATGCCTCTGCTTTACAAAATCCAATGGATTGGAGTACAACAGAAAACTCAGCAGAATATAGAGTTCCTAACTGTAATCAAGTAACAGGATTAGTAAGTTTTGATGATAAGCTAATTGTATTTAGTCAAAAGAATATGCACTTGTATTATGGAAGCAATGTTATATCTGGACAATATGATTCTTATACTTGTGTATCATTAGATAACAATATAGGCTGCTATGATCAATGTACTATAAAAGTACATAATTCATATCTATATTGGTTATATGGTAGAAACATTTATGAATATGATGGTTCTACAATAAGAAATATAGAAAAGCCTACTTCAAACAATGGAGTAACAGGAGGAATACAAAACTTTATATATGGAATAACAATCAATGAAGCGAAGAATATATCAGTAGCAGGAAGCGAAGATAAAGTATATTTTTGGATTCCAGATTATCATTATTTTCTAATTTTCGACCAAAGGCTTAGAAAGTGGACAAAGGAACTTCAATGTGAAAAAGAAGATGAAATGTATTATACAAATATTTGTGATGCTTATGTAGATTTAAACTTCTCACAAACACCAACTCCAATATATGCTTTAACGCAAGACGGAGTAATCTATGAGATAACAGGTGGAAGAAGAGATGGAAATAAATATATTAGAGCTTATGGTAAAGATGAATATGTAGGAAAAGATGGGCAAACAGCAAGAGAAGAGATTCCATTCTATATAAAAACAAAAGAATTTAAAAATGGAGTATTAAGTAAGAAAAAGTCTTTATCTGCATTATGGTTCAACTATGACTTAGATGGCACAGTAAATTTAATTATATCTACAGATGACGGAAAAACTATAACAAAAGAAAATATATTGTCAAAAGGAACGAACAAAACTGAGTGTGTATTAATTCCAAATGAATTGCAAAATTCAAATAGTTATACTTTTGAGATTTACGGTACAGGGGATATTACAATATACGGAATAGAAAGAGTAGATAGGACTCATACAAGATGAGATTTAGGCAATATAGCGACAATACTTCTACACTAAAAGAATGGGCGAAGCAATTAAATGTTGCTAACAAAGGAATATATCCTCTATATTCTACCGTAGAAAATACAATTGGACATTGGAAAAATGAATTGAATAAGAATATTGGAATAAATACATTCGGAGTAGAAAGCACTCCAGAAGCTACACTAAGAAATTGGCAAGATAAATTAAATGGAATTTATAATAATTGAAAGGAGTAATAACATGGCAAATACATTGGTTAATCAAGGAACTGCAGGAGTTGCAACAAGTAATCCACAGACAAATATAAATCAAGTTCAATCTAATGTTGCTAATCCAGGAGTACCAAATACAACACCAGGACAGAGTCAAATAAATCCTATAACGATTCCTATTCAAATACAGCCACAAGTTGCTACTACAGGTTATTCTCAAACAACAGGAGGACAACAAGTTGCAGATAATATACAAGCTCAACCTCCAGCACAATCTCAATCAGCACCATCTCCACAAACTTATCAAGGGAATAACCAAAACAATAATGTAATAAACTTCGACCAAATTTACTCTGCTTATCAAAGCCAATATGGAAATACATATAATTCAAATAATAACGCAGTAAATAGCGGAATTAAAAAGACATCTATAGGAACAACAATAGTAACACCTAAAACTTCAAATATTAATTCAGTACAAGGTCAATATCAGAGTGCTTATGCAGATACTATAAATAGTGTTATAAGTACATTACTCACAGAAACAGTAAATATGAAAAATGGATTTAATTATGATCCATCACAAGATATGGCACTAAGAGTTGCATCTGAATATGCTGCAAACTCTACTATGCAAAGTCTTGCAGGAAGCGGAGTATTAAATAGTTCATCAACTGCAGAAAGAGTTGCTAGAATAGTTTCTGAATTAATTCCTCAATATGAAAAACTTGCTTATGATAGACAAGTACAATACTTAAATCAGTTGGCAAATACTGCTGACGTTGTAATGAGTTATGATAATCAACAATTCCAATATTGGAAAGATGCTAAGGATAGAGAGTTCCAAGAAAAAGAATTTAACTTTAAAAAGCAACAACAAGAACTTGAAAATGCATGGAAAAGAGTTGATGAGTTGGGATATGTTGATAATAAAGCTAGTACAATTTTAGGGGTAAAAGTAGGAACATTATCAGGAGCAGCAAGAGAAGCTAAAGAACAACGAGAATTTGAATTAAACAAAATGAGAGAACAATATACATTACAATATAAAAATGATTCTGCTATTGCAAAATTAAAGAGTGAATTAGAACTAAGTTCTAGTAAAGAACTTGCAAAATATAAAGCAGGAATTGAAAAAGATTTATATTCGTATAAATCTAAAATTGATACTGCAAGTAGTAAAGAACTAGCAAGTTATCAAAACTCTTTGAGTAGAAGCAATAAAGAGTATGACTATCAATTAGCAACAAAATATGGAACAACAGGTTCTAAATCATCTGGTTCTGACTATACAAGTTATTCAACACATGATGAAGTAATAAAAAATAGATGGGGAATAGAAGATCCTGTAACAGGACAGATAAGCGTAAATGACGGAACATCAAACAATAATGATGCAGTATATAGTTACTTAGCAAATGCGTATGCAGCAGGAAGAATAAGTCAAAAAGATTTTGCAGCTTTAATTGCTAAATATGGAATAACAGTTCCATCACAAAAAAGTTCTTCTGCAACAACTACAAAAAAGACTATGTCTGCAACTGGCGGAACAACATCCTTCGGATATGGCGGAGGAGGAGGAACAAGATAGGGGGGAATAAAGTGTTAATAGATGATGAAGAAGAAAAAAAGAAAAGATTGGAAGAAGCAATGCAAATTACAAATAGTATTAATTCTAATAATTATCAAGATGCTTTCTCTACTAATAATATAAATTCTGATGATGAATATACTCAAAGACTTCAAGAGGCAATGAATATCACAAACAGTATAAATCCTTATACAGAAGAAACTTCTTCTGATATAGACATATCTCCTGATTTAGATACATCAACTATAGATAGTACTATTCAAAATGAAGAACAAACAGAGAATAAAAAGAAAGTTGAAATATTTAAAGGCAGCAAAGCACTAGACGACGGTTATCAATTTGGAGATATAAGTAGGTCTGCAATTGCAACTGTAACAGATGTTGCAAATAGATTAGCAGAAGGATTTAGTTCTCCGTTTGAAAGTGTTGTAGATATAGGAGCTCATGCAGTAGCAACAATTCAATCTTTAACTGGACACGAAGAAGCATCAAAGAAAACAAGAGAATGGGCGGATAAAGATGTTATAAAAGAAGAAGCAGAATCAAATCCATATACTCCTGTCAAGGCTTTCTATAACTTTGCAAGTGGAAATGGTACATATTGGGAAAATATGCAAAGACAACAATTACAAAAAATAAAAGAAAAACAAGATGAAGGAAAAGAATTAAGCTCTTATGAAAAAAATCAATTAGATTTATTAGGAAAGTTATATCCTGAAATAGATAATAAAACTCCTAAGAATTATAAAAATGAATCAATGCTTGGAGAAACATCAGGTCAAGTAGCAGAACTTATAGGATATACAGGTGGATTAGCTGTTGGAACTCAATTGTTAGGTGGAGCAGGAAATATCCCTGTTGCTATTGGTAATACTACACTTAACTTGCCTACATTAGCAGTTGTTGGAGGAGCATCAGGAGGATTAAAAGAGGCAGATTCAAAAGGAGAAAATGTATCAGAAATAGAAAGATGGAGTAAAGCAATTACAGGAGGATTAATTGAAGGAACAACAGAAGGATTATTTGGAATGTTTGGAGTAGGAGGAACTGAGCTTACTGATATTTGGGCATCAAAAGCTGCTAGCAAAATGAGTACAGGAGCGGGAAAGATATTAGCAAAGTTAGGAGTTCAAGCAACAGGAGAAGCAACAGAAGAATTTTTATCTTATGCTGGTAACTATATTATAGATAATGCTTTAATAGATAGATTAGGAGATACAGATTTTAGTACTAAATGGGATTGGGGAGAAGTAGGAGAACAAATGGCATTGGCATTTGTTAGTTCTGCAATATCTCTAGGTGGAGAATCATATATCAGCACCAATCAATCTATAAAGACAGCAGAAGAACAATTAGGAAGAGAACTAACTCCACAAGAAAAAACATCTGTAATAAAAGCAATAACGGAAGATGCTTTAATAAAGTATGACAATAAAGAATTATTTGAAGATGGAGAAGAAAGTGTTGGAAATTATTTTGTAGCAAATTATGATGAAAATGGAGAAGTAGGAGAAGTAGTAGAAACATTAGGAAAAGCAATTGAGAATCCAAATTCAAATTTAGATATACAACCTGTAATAATCAAGGATCAACAGAATAAAACTTTTAACGTAATAGATGGACAAACAGGAATGTTATTAGATACAACTCCATATACATCTGTACAAAAAGCGGTAGATGGATTTACAGAAATAGTAACCAATATGTCAGAAGCACAAATAGAAAGTGTAAATAACAATGTTGCAGATTCTACCTTAGCTCTATATGCAGAAATAGGAAAAATGATACAAGAAAGACAATCACAAAATATAACCTCACAAAATCAACAGAACGACACAATAGAGCAAAATAATATTCAAGGTCAAGAAATTAATAGTAAAAATAATAAAAACGCTCAAAACGGATTTTCAAATCAAATAAAAACTACTATGGAACAACGCACTTTTGAGAATATATCTGATAAAAATGTAAAATCTTATCAAACAGAAAATCCAGAAGTAAGTCAAGAAATTCAAGAAATGGCTTATAACTTCCAAGAAGATTTGGCAAATTCTACTTTTGGAGAAAGATATAAAGCAGGAGATGAATGGACAGGAACAAAGAGAAGTACAACAAAAGAACTAGCAGAAATAAAAGATGATACTGGAGCAAGTTGGGGTAAAATCCAAAAAGCATTAGAAGATATAAGTCAAGGAAAAGGAGATTATGCACTTGCGAAAAAGATAGAATTAGTTTTAGATAAAGCGTTGTCAGAAGGATATAAAAACATTTACGGCAAAAATATAATGCCTAACGAATCATACTTAACTAAAAAAGGAAAGATAGAAGGCAAGAACTATCTACAAAATGAAACAGAAACATCTACAGAAATTGAATCTAATCCAGAAGAAAATAGAATTTTTGGAGAAAGAATAAATAATAAAAAGGGAGGAAACTCAAATGTCAGATCAGAACAAAACACAAGTAAGAATACACGACAAGAAATTAATAGAACAGCAGAGAGAGAGAACACCAGAGGAAAAGGAAAAAATGCAAAGGGTATTGGAGTGGTTAAAAATTCACAATCCAAAGGCTTATCAAACTATCAAAGACAACAGCAAAGAACACAAGGAAAAGACTTCAAAGCAGAATTAGTTGAAAGCAAAGCTCAATCTCCAAATGAACGAATTGTATCAGAGGGATTTAAAGAACTTACAGGACTTGATTTAAACTTATATAAAACTAATAAAGCAACAACGGAAAATGCTTTTTTCTCAGATTCAGATGTTTACTTAAAACATAATTCTCTAGCAAATAAGAAAACGACTAATTTCTTACCATTCCACGAATTAGGACATTGGTTCAAAGTAAATAGAACAGCTGAATGGAATACTATACATGACATTATAGATAACACTATTACAAAAAATCAAATTGAAGAATATAAAAATGTATTAAATGATAAATCAATATTTGATAATATGTCAGAAGCGGAAATAAGAGAATATGTAATTGAAGAAATTGAAAGTGATTATTTTGGAAACTGGGCGAATGATATTTCTAATTGGGAAAATATGCTAGATATAATGCCAACAGAATATCAGAACTTGTTAGCAGATATATCATTAGAAAATATTTCAACTCATTTTAATATATTTGGTACGCAGGAGCAACAGGAACAAGTTTACAGTCAAATAAATGAAATGATGAATAATTTCATTACTGAAAATAAAAATTCTCTTAAAAACGATTTTGAAAACGATATAAAATATTCTAGCAGACATGAAATAAAAAATCCTTCTAAAGTTGCAGAAAGTCTAAACAAAGATATAGATGATTTATTAAAATCTAAATATAATATGCTTAATGAAGTACTTTTAAGAGATAATACACCACAAATACTTGTAAATTATGGAATAAGTGATTTACCTATGTATATAAATCCTACACATCTTTTGGAAAACTTAATTAGCAAAACAAAAGCAAGAAATATGAATATATTTAAAGATGATGTAAATTATCATAATTTAGGCAAAGAAACTTTTATTAAAGTTATGGAGGCGTTAGATAATCCTATAGCAATTTTAAAGTCCGTAAGTAAAACAGGAGCAAAAAATTCTGTAGTTATCATAACAGATGTAATGAATAAAAATAATGAACATGTAATTGTACCTGTGTATCTAAATGGGAAAGCCACCTACAATAATGTGAGAATTGACACAAATAAAATAAAGACTACTTATGGAAAAGCAGATATAAGAGATTTTGTAGATAGAACAGTAAAGAAAGATTATAAAAATCTAATATATTTAACAAAGGACAAAAATAAAAGGCAATTTATTAATGGTCTTGGACTCCAATTGTCCAACAGCATTAATTCTGCCTCTTCAAATAGTATAGCACAAAAAAATAAAACTGTCAAATCTAACACTACTACTAATAGTAATATGCAGAAATCTAAAAATAATACTATAAAGAAATCAGATAGAACTTTGTTTGATAGAAATAATCAAGATATTTTCTATGATTATTCAGAAGAAGTAAAAGGAAAGAACACATCAACATATTCAAATGCTAAAATGAGAGAATTTATACAGGCGAATGACATAAAACAAATAGATAACAAAAAACAATTTATCAGAACAGTTATAGAAAGAGAAGGTAATTCTTATTGGGGCAATATGTTCAAAGATAGCACTTTGAGAGATGCAAAGTACAAAAATGAAATTATAAAAAGCTATCTTGAAAAACAAAATGAAAACAATATTCAAAATACTATTACAACTGATAGCGAAGGAAGAAAACTTACAAAAGAGCAGCAAGATTTCTATAAAGGAAATGATGTCATAAATGAAAATGGAGATTTACAAGTAGTATATCATGGAACACCATACGGAAAATTTACAAAATTTAATGATAAAAATGTTTACTTCTTTTCTGTTGATAGAGGATTTGCGGAAGATTACGCTTATGCTAAAAACTTTGAACAAGCTCTTGATGGCGACGTAGAGGTAATGGAAGTATATTTAAAAGCAAAGAATGTATTTGATCCATCAAAAGAATCAGATATTCAAAAGTTAAGAGAAGCATTGCCAGAACAAATTAGATTTTTTGCAACTACTTTTGACAAAGAAACATTTTTACAAAGAATACAAAGAATAGATGATTTACCTCCTATGTGGACAAAAGAACAAATAAAAAATGCAAAGTTCGGAAGAGTTATTGGAGATGATCGCTATGGTTATAACAATGATATTTTTATAGGAGTAAATAAAAATAATGAAGTAGTTTATGCTAAACATACATACGGAACAGCTTTGGAACATTTAACAACAAAGGAACAAGATGAAGCAAAAGAGAAATTATTGAATGGCGAAGATTATGTTGTAACTATATATGCGACTCCATTTGGACAGATGACGGAAGATGCAATAAGAGAAAAGTATTCTCAATTAGAAAATGAACAAGACAAACGATATCTAGCAGATACAATAAGATATTTAGATGAAGGAAAATCATATATGTTAGATGATTCTACTTATAAGATTTCTCCTTATACAGCATCACAAGAAGCAGAGCATTTAACAGATATTGATAATTGGGAATATATAGAAGGCTCAAACGCATGGGAAAATAACGAAGTTGGAAAAGATGTTATAGATATAATAAAAGATTTAGGTTATGATGGATTAAAGATTTATGAAAAAGGCAAACTTAATTATGCAGTTTTCAATAAGAATCAAATAAAAAGAGTAGATAATAAAAAACCTACAAATAATCCAGACATAAGATATTCTAATAGATATGATACAGAAGAAAATGGAGAAGGCGGCTTTTATTCTCAACTAGAAAATGTAATAGAACAGAAAATGCCAAACACTTCAAATGCTCAACAAATAAGAGGAATATTAAATAACTCAGGAGTAAAACAAGATGAATTAAAATGGATTGGATTAGATGATTATTTAAAACAACATTCACTAGAAAAAATAACTAAGCAACAGTTACAGGATTATATAAAAGCAAATCAGATTAATCTTGTAACAGTTAAAAAGGGAGATAGAAATATTGAAGAACTTACAGCTCCTATAAAAGAAGACATACAATACAAGATACAAGCAATAAAAAGAATACAGGATAAATACCATATTGATTATGAAGAATCTGATGATGACATTTATTACTATAAACCTAATGGTTTATCCGCTGGTACAATAGGAGATTATATGGCTGATACTTTGAAAAGATTTGTAAATTTAGATGATCCTGAATTGTTTGAAAGACAAGAAGACGGAAGTTACTTATCATCATATACGACTGATGGGGTAAAATGGCAATCTGGTATTACAGAAGAAGTATTAGAAAACGACATGCAAGAACTAGAAGATTTATATGACGAATTACACGAAGCTCAAATGAATCTATCAATGGTAGAAGACGAATATTCTGATGATGCTGACGAAATTGGAAAACCAAAATATAAACAATATGCACTAGAAGGAGGAACTAATTATCAAGAAATATTATATACAGTTCCAGCTATTGAAAAATTAGATAATAGTAAATACGAAGTCAAAAATCTTGCAGTAGCAAATGTTAGTGAATATCAATCTCCACATTGGCACGAAAAAAATGTTTTAGCACATGTAAGAACACAAGACTTCAAAGATACTTCTGAAAATAAAGTATTGTTTATAGATGAAATACAATCAGACTTGCATCAAGAAGGAAGAAAAAAAGGTTATTCTACACAACAGGATCTTGATACAATTGACAAATTGAATGAACAGTTAAATACATTAAAAGCAACTTATTCCGCCTATGAAGATGAAGCAAGAAAATTATCTAATAAAGGCTTTTCTGCTGCAAGAGATTACTATACAGAACACCACAATAAAGCAATTGATAATTTAAGCCATTTAGAAGAAGAATTTAAAATCAATGAAAAGCTAACTCAAAAGCAACAGTATGAATTACTAGACTATGAAAATAAAATAGCTGATTATTTATCAAAACTTAATAGAGAAAATAATAATTTTAGAGAGAATATTGAAAGCGAACCTTACATGATGACAAAAATAAAAGAAGCAGAAGAAGAACTTAATCTAACGCTTTCAAAAGATATACTAGAAAAACAATCACAGAAAACAATATATAGAAAACGTGCATTAGAAAACTTTAAAGTAGAATACTACGATTATGGTAATTTAAGTAATTTAGTATGGGGTAAATGGGTTAGAAAGTATTTATCAGCAGAAGATCAACAAAGATATACATTTCTTGATAATGAAACAGACAAACTTGCAGATCAAAGAGTAGCTTTACAAAAAGAAATTGATAAATATAAAAAAGGAATCCCAGACATATTTCCATTTAAAAAGAACTGGCACGAATTTGTACTTAGAAGAATGATAAACAATGCAGTAGAACAAGGATATGATGAAGTTGCATGGACAACAGGAAGACAGCAGAGAGAAAGATATAATCTATCAAAAGTAATAGATGAAATTAGGTATATAAAGAATTATGCTAACAATGATGCAGAAGAAAATAATAAACCTTTTGAAATAGAAATAGAAGCAAGAAAAACTAATATAGATGATTTTGACACAGACGAAGTTGTTTTTACTAGAGCAATAGCTCCAGACGAGTTAGAGAATTATATCGGAAAAGATTTAGCAACAAAAATTATAAACTCTAAAGAAAATGAAGGTACTATTTCAAATTTAGATGAAGAAATAAGAGAAAACGGCAACAGCGGTATGTATCTATTCTATGACCAGGAAATTCCTAGTTACTTAAATAAATACTTGAAAAAATGGAATAGCAAGGTAGAAGAAATAACTCTTATGGATGCAGACGGAAAAACAGAATCTAAACAAATGGGATTCAAAATAACAGACGAAATGAGAAATAGTATAAAGCAAAACGGACAACCTTTATTCTCTAATAGAAAACTAGATGATGAAGAAAGCTCTACTTATGATGAAAGAATACAAAGAAAAAATAGAGAGCTAATAAAAGAGCTTAGAGAACAAAAAGAAAATATACAAGGATTAGAAGGATATTCAAGAAATGAAATAAAAGATATTGTAAGCAACTATATTCAAGATAAACTTGTAGAAAATGATTTAGAAGATATATCAATAAATGGAGCAGAAATAATAGGAAGCAGGAATAGAGGAAATGCAAAAACTAATTCTGATTTAGACTTAGTCGTAGAATATTCTGGAGATATTAGAGAAGATGATTTATTTAATATCTTAAATGAAGAGCCACTAGAAATTGAAGGAATAAAAGTTGACATTAATCCTATAACTGCTGATAATACAGGAACACTAGAAGAATATCTTGAAAGGTCAAGACAATATGATAGAGAAGTATTAAATGCAACAAGCAAAGAAACAATTAGAAAAGAAGATCCTAATGTTGCACCTGGAGCAACAAATGCACAAGGAGCAAACAGATTTATAGAACAGGAAATAAGAAAAATTGAAGCATCAGGAAATTGGGATAATTCTATTCCTGTAACTAAATTAACAGATATAAGAAAAACAATTGAAGATTATCTAGGTTTAGGAATTAAAAAAGGACATTTTAGAGAAAGAGCATACGGAATATACAAAGAAGGTAGAGATGTAATAAGAGGAAAAGAATTAAAAGATATAGACAACATATTACACGAAACAGGACATGCTCTTGATTTAGGAAACAGATTAAAGATTGATAAAGAATCTATTGCGAATGAATTATTAACAGCAATACAAAAACATGGTGGATATGAAAACGAAACAAGAAGTACAAAATTAGACGAAGGATTTGCAGAAGTTATAAGAACATATTCTATTATTCCTGAACAAGCTAAAATAGATTATCCTCAATCAGTAGCAGTATTAGAAGAAATAAGAAAAGCAGATAAATCATTCGACGACTTTATAAGAAAAGTGCAACAACAAACATACAACTACATACATCAAAATCCACAAAACAGAGTACATAGTAATATTAGTGTAGGAGAATCAAACAGAACTCCATTGACAAAAGCATGGCTAGAACAAGAAGTAATGAGAAATGTATGGGATAAAGATTATGCAGTAAAGAAAGTAGTAAGTGAAATTGCAAAGATTGGTGGCAAAACAACAAATCAAATTAAAGCTAGTAACAATGCTTATTACTTAACAAGACTTGCAACAGGAATACACGATAAAGTAACTTCAATGCTTTCTGATGGATATATAAATGAAAAAGGCGAAAAGATAATGCCTGGATTAAATAAAGTTGGAGAAATACTTGGAGATGATGCTCAAAGGTATAATGACCTAAGAGATTATCTAGTAGCAAGAAGAGATACAGACTATAAAGCAAAGACTTTAAAAACAGGTATTAGAGATATGGACACAAAATATGTACTAGAAAAATTTGCAAATGATACGCAAATAAAAGATGCAGCACAAGTAGTATATGATACTTTAGATGGAGTTATGCAATATGCCGTTGACAATGGATTGATAAGTGAAGATGATGTAAAGAGTCTTAAAGAGAGTAATGCTTTTTATGTTCCAATGCAAAGAGTAATAGAAGGAAAAGGAAATCAACTAGGAAGAAAAGGGGCTGTATCAGATATTATAAAAGCAAGAACTGGAAGTGAACTTGACATAAAAGATGTGCTAGAAAATATAGTTTCTAATTCTACAAACATTATTCAACAAGTAGAAAACAATAATGTATTAAGAGCCTTATATAATCAAGGGGAGGAAGTAGGATTAACAGGATCTTTATATGATGTAATTCCAGCTCCTATGATGAAAGTAGGAACAGCAAATTTAAGTATGTGGGAAAATGAGTTAAAGAAACAAGGAGTAAATACAACTGAATTGGATTTAGAGAAAACTGTTGATATATTCGCACCTAATAACAAAATAGACACAAAAAATCTAATAACAAGTTTTATTGATACAAATGGAAAAAGAGTATATCTACAATTTAATGATGAAATATTATTCAATTCCTTAATGAACTTAGATGGAAAAATGATGAGTAATGTTTTAAAAATAAACAGCAAATTAAATATGCCTTTAAGATATGGAGCAACAATGGCTAATATAGGATTTGCAATTCCTAATATAATTTCGGATACAGCACAAGCAGCAATATTCTCAAACGCAGGATTTATCCCTGTAGTAGATAATGCACTAGGAGTTTTAGATATATTAACTGCAACAAATAAACATGTTAGAAACTTTGTTAAAAACTATTCGCCAGAATATGTAAACAGAATAGAAAATATGTATAACTTATATAGACAATCTGGAGCAACAAGTTCTACGAGAATGAGTCAATTCAGGGATTCAACACAAAGCAATATGAAAGATATTTATGGAACAAAGAAAAGTGAAACTTTAGGAATACATGAAAAGTGGAAACCATTAAAAAGACTATTAGATATAATGACATATATTCCTGAAATATCAGAGCAATCAACAAGGTTTAGAGTTTTTGAAAGAAACTATGATATGTATAAATCAAAAGGCAATAGTGAAATGGATGCAAGAATTTTAGCAGCTTTAGAGTCAAGAGATGCAACACAGGACTTTGGAAGAACAGGAAACTTAACAAGAGAAATAAATCAATTAATACCATTCTCTGCTGCAAGAGTAGGAAGTAGTTATACGTTCGCAGAAAAAATTAAAGCAAATCCTAAACGAACAGCAATGAGAATAGCAATACTTTCAGCAATAGCATTAGCAATAAAAGCAATAGGTTATGACGACAAAGAAATAGAAGAATTAATTCAGCGTAAGAAAGATGATAACTTTGTTATGAGAGTTGGAGATAACATAGTTACAATTAAGAAACCTCAGGGAATATTAAGAAGTATAGTAAACCTTACTGAATATATTGAAGATCTTGCAACAGGACATATAGAAGAAGGCAAAGAGGGAGAAAGACTTGGAGAATGGATAAATAATGCTATTATGGATAACGCACCAGCAGATAGTGTTACAGGACTTGTTCCAAATATGGTAGCACCTTTAATTGAAAACGCTATAAATAAAGACTTATATTACAATACTGATATAGTAAAGAGTTATGATTTAGAATTACCAGATTCTCAACAATATTATGAATATAATTCACAACTTGCTATTCTTTTAGGAAAAGTCTTTAATTATTCTCCAGCAAAAATAGATAACTTAATCTCAGGATATTTCGCAGGACTAGGAACACAAGTAACAAACATAATGGACTACGCATCAGGAAAACTAGGCATAACCGCACAAAAGGCAGAGATGGGAGCAGAAAGTAACGCAGTCGGAAAAAGATTTATTGTCAATGTAAATAGTAACTCTGCTTCTGTAGATGAGATATACAATAGAAAAACAGAACTTACAAAGAAGAAGAATGGAGGAACAATAACATCAGAAGAAGAAACAGAACTTTCTAACATAACTGCAGCAGTTTCTAACATGTCAAAAGTAAATAAGCAAATTAAGGAAATAAAAAGAGATTTGACTATGTCAGGAAAAGAAAAAGCAGAACAGATTAAAGAACTTCAAAAACAAAGAACTGATATAGCAAGACAAGCATTAGGGAAAGATTTGCTAGATAACACAAACTCAGAAAAAATAGAAACAACTTCATTCTATCCTACAAATTCTTCATTAAGTTTAAATAAAATGACTTTAGAACTAACTCCTGAAATGAAAGAAGAATATTCAAAATTAGCAAGTGAGTTCTATAAGAAGTACGAAAAGCAAGGCTTATATAGTCAAGATAAACTAAAGCAAATAAAAACAAAAGCGAAAGATTATGCAAAGAAAACACTTATGAAAAAATATAAAAGTCAATTAGTGAAGTCAAAGTAGGGAGGGAAGTGGTATTATGGATAAGGTTACTTTAGGACAAGCCATAGGAGCAGTTGTAAGCATTATAACTTCTATATCTGTAATTGTAGGTTTTTTCATAGGAATATACAATTTTGTTAAGAAAAAGACTACCGATAAAATTGCAAAGAATACAAAAGATATTGAAGAATTAAAATCAGAAGTAGGTTGGCTCAAAAGTGAGATGCAAGATGATAAAGAAGAAAGGATAATCATGTTGCAAGGATTATTAGCTTGTTTAAAAGGACTTCAAGAACAAGGTTGTGATGGAGCAGTAAGCAACAGCATCTCAGAAATAGAAAACTATTTAATGAAAAAATCTCATGTATAAAGGAGGAATTGTTTATGAGTAATAAATTATATGATACTTTAAAAAGAATTGCTTTAACACTTCCATTAGTAATTACTTTTATTACAGCGATAATGAAGATATGGAATATACCTTATGCAGTAGAAATAGGATTATCATTAAATGCTTTAAATGCTTTAATAGCAGGAGTTGTAAAGATAGCAAATGATAATTTTTATAAAGAACAAGTACAAACTAATATTAATTTCGATACACAAGAAGAATTAATTGAGGAAGGAGTTGTTGAAAATGAAGATTAGAACAACTAAACCATCTGATAATAAATTCTATATACGAAAAGCTAACGGCGGATATTCAACTTGTATAAAAGGAAAGCCAACTGATCCAAAAGCAAATGTACTTTCAAACTGTGTAGGATATGCGTGTGGGCGTTTCAATGAAATCATAGGCAAAATGAAATATCCAGAACTTAATTGCAATGCAGAAAACTTTATAGAAAGAGCTAAAAGCATAGGACTAAAAATAAGTAATAAGCCTGTATTAGGTGGAATAATGGTATGGCAAAAAGGTTCATTAAGTGGCAATGATGGAGTAGGACACGTAGCAGTAGTAGAAAGAATTGACAATGATAATCAAATCTATACAAGTGAAAGTTCTTATGGAGGCAGAGCATTTTATAATGTAACAAGAAAAAACTCTAATGGAAGATGGGGAGCAGGTAGTACTTATAAATTCAGAGGATGTATAATAAATCCAGCAATCAAAGAAGAAACAAAATATTTTACAGGTACATATATTGTAAATGTTAAAAAGGATAGTATATTGAATGTAAGAACAGAACCATCAACTAAAGCAAAAATTAAAACATATAAACAACTTACAGCTAATGCAAGGTTACAGAATAAAAAACTAGGAAATGAAAAAGCTAATGGATATTTAAAAGGTGTTGTTTGTACAGTTACTAAAGTGAATAGCAATTGGGGATTAACTGCATCAGGTTGGATATGTTTAGACTATTGCAAAAAGAAATAATATAATTTACTTCCTTCATTGCTACTAATATTAATTATAAGGAGGAATGATTTATGTTACAAGGATTTGATGAAAATGGAAATTTAAAGGGAGTAAAAGTTTCACAGAATGGAGAAGTCTTTGTAAAAATTGGAGGTAGCTCAGAAGACGAAGGAGCAAAAGTAATAACTGAATCAAAAGAAACTACTTTATATGCAGGAGTAATGAATATAGGATTAGAAGAACAAACCATTGGAGTAGCAAAAAAAATTACAGAGATATCAATTGCGAATTATTCTGAAACAGCTAATGTAACTATATCAACTGATGAAACAAATTATGTAATAGCTCCTAATGTAGCTTTAGATTTACCAATCAATAAATCTGTAAGTATTGTTGGATTATCTGCAACAGAAGCAGATACAAAAGTGCAATATGTTATAAAGGGGGAAGAGTAGTATGAGAATTAGATTTATAAATAATGGAAAAAGTGGAGGAGAAGGCTCTTCTGTTCCTAATATTTTTGTACAAGAAAATGAACCTACTACCAAAAAAGGAATATGGTTGCAGACAAATAAAGAGTTGGAACATATTTACGGAGATGATGATGTTTTTATTGCAGGAGAATGGAAACCTGATGGAAGTTATAGAAAAATACCTTATTTTTTTATAAGCGGCTCAGCGGTAGCAATTGGTACAGATATATATTTGTTCGGTGGTTCATCTTCCACTAAATATTGTTATAAATATGACACTCTATTGAATACATATACTCAATTAGCTAATATTCCTTATGACTTTATAGCTGGTTCTATAGTTGCTATTGATACAGATATATTTTTATTTGGAGGTAATAGTAGTAGCACTTCTAATATTGCTTATAAATATAATACTTTAACAAATACATATACTCAATTAACCAACATTCCATATAGTTTTAATGAGGGTTCAGCTGTTGCAGTTGGTACAAATGTATATCTATTTGGTAGTAATAATAATTCTTATTACAAATATGCTTATAAATATGATACTTTAACAGACACATACTCTCAACTAGCAAATATACCTTATACCTTTTATGGTGGCTCAGCAGTTGCAATTGGTAATGATATATATTTGTTGGGTAGTGGTAGCTCAGGCTATGAAAAATATGTTCGAAAATATAGTATTTTAGATGATAAATATACTTACTTAACAGGCATACCTTATCCATTTGCATATGGCTCAGCGGTAGCAATTGGTACAGATATATACTTATTTGGAAGTTCAAAAAGTAGTTATGAATATACAGGTTATAAATACAATATATTAACCAAACAATATACTCAAATAAGCTTGCCTATTTATTTCTATAAAGGTTGTGCTATTGATGTAGGTACAAATATTTACTTATTGGGTAGTTATCCGAATAGTTCAGCTATGAGAGTATATGCCCTTGAAAGTTCAATTTATGAAAACAACTCTCTTGTTTTAGCACAAGGAAGATACTATCAATCAGGTTATGGAATAGAATTATATAACGATAATTTGTTTTCATCTCCAATGCTATATGCTTTTGCAGATGCTTGGTTTTATACAACAGAAGAAGGAATAATAACAGATATACCAACATACTATGGTAATGGAACAGAATGGGTAAAATTCAAGAATTAAAAAAAGAGGGGAAACCCTCTTTTAATTATTATTCAAATATTAAATTACTTGATATATAACATTAGCCAATATATAAGCTATTAAAAAACTCATTAGTAAGTTAAGTGTATTTACTCCAAACAAACGCCATAGTTCTTTATTAAATCTATTATCTGTATCAGGCATAAAGATTTCTAATAGTGATAAAAATAACGAACAAAACATTAGAATAGATATACCAGCATAATACATTAAAGCTATCCATGTTATAATTCTTATTTGAATAATACTTGTTATTAATAAAATAATAAAATTAAAGAAAATTGTTTTTCTAGTTTTTACTGTTGTTTCGATTAAAGTATTGATTTCATCATATTCCTTTAAAAATTTTTTAACTAAATAATTACAAAACAGCCAAGCAATTATCAAGGAAATAAAAGCTATTCCTAATTTATCTTTTAAAATTACAATATTATCTGTTGTATTCATATTAAATCTCCTAACTCTTTTTTATAATTTTACAAAATTATTAATATATTGTCAATAAAAAATATTAAAAATTTGACAATTTACATAAAATAGTTTATAATGAAATAGTTAACATAAAGAAGAAAGGAGGAGATAATATGAGAAACACTATTAATTATGAGGAAAATCCAGCGATTTTAAATGATTTTTTAGAGTATTTACGAAATATGAAAAATTATTCTATTGGAACTATAAAAGGCTATGAGAATGATTTGAGTATATTTTTTAAGTTTATTTTAAAATATAAAAATATTCAAATCTCATTTTCAGAAATTACGATTTTTACAATATTTCAAATAACAAAGAGTGATATAATTGCATATTTAGTTTACTTGAATTATTATAAAAGTAATTGTTCTATTACAAGAAAAAGAAAAATTGCAGCAATAAAAACTTTTTTTAGATGGATCTATATAAATGTTCCAGGAATTAAGAAAGAAAATCCTACTACTGATATTCCTGCAATTCAATCAATAGTTAGACTTCCAAAATATCTTTCACTTCAAGAAGCAAAGACTATACAAAATATCTTTAATAAAAGAAATTGTATTTACTATATTAGAAATAATACTATAATTACATTGTTTCTTACAACAGGAATAAGACTTAATGAATTGATAAACATAAAATTGCAAGATATTAATTTGGAAAAGAAAAGCATTAATATTGTTTGTAAGGGAAATAAAGAAAGAGTTGTATATTTTTCAGAACATTGCAAACATCAATTACTAAAATATTTAAGTATTAGGAACAATGCAAATTGTAAAGTAGATTTTCTTTTTTTAAGTAATCAAAACAAACGCATAAGTAAAGGTTCAATTGAAAGCATTTGTAAGAAAGCATATAAACTAATGGGATTAGAAAACAAAAATTATACAGTTCATACGTTAAGGCATACTGCTGCAACAATATACTTTGAATACAATAACAGAGATATTTTATTACTCAAAGAAATTCTAGGTCACTCCACGATTTTGTCAACAGAAATTTATACTCATACATATAATAATTTGGCTAAAGAAGCTATAAACAAGAATCCTCTTAATAATTTTGTGAAAGTCGCATAAAAGGAGGGGAGTAAATGAAATTAAATTTAGACACAATTAGAAATAATAAAATTGAATTACTAGATTGTCAATGCGAAATTGTTTTGAAAAGTTTAGAATACTATTGTTACTCAGCAAATTTCTTATACGATAGAAATAAAAAATATACAAGTAGGGAAGACGAGCTAAAGATTTCATTAGTTACAGATACTTACCATCAAATTTTAAATCAGTTTTCAAAATCCAAATCTGCAAACAAAATTACAAATTTAGATGGAATTAAAAAAGTTTCATAAAACTTATTGACAAATTTTTATGATTATGATAATAATAGTATTAAGAAATTTCAATACCAAAAAATACTGGAGTTGAAAAGTATTTTTGAATTGATTAATATAATAACGATATTCAAATATTTTAAGAGAGAGGGGATTAAATATCTCCATATTCTTCTACTTATAACATTGCACAAAATAAAAGTTTATCTCAAGTTATTGTAATAATTTTATATTCAAATATATTTTAGCAACTCAAAAAAGAGTTGTATTTTTTTATCCCATAAAAGGTATTGGATT
>Ga0310691_10000952_pt1 | contig 48511 bp, 51 predicted proteins | sample 176DNAGHGlowgp2_FD_203887 | JGI IMG/M metagenome (GOLD analysis project Ga0310691, IMG submission 203887) | Sheep rumen microbial communities from Palmerston North, Manawatu-Wanganui, New Zealand - 1766 DNA GHGlow gp2 (v2) (version 2) | ecosystem: Host-associated > Mammals > Digestive system >... | reverse complement strand
AGGGGCTATTCCTTCAATGTTATCGCAGCGACCTTCTTTGAGCACTATGATGACATACTCAACTTCTACAATAATAGGTCATCCAATGCTGCTGCGGAATCTTTCAATGCTAAGGTTAAGGCTTTTAGAGCTGCATTAAGGGGAGTCAAAGACGAGAAATTCGCTTGAGTCCGATATCCTGGATGTGCCGATTCGTTCCACCTAAAAACGCAAACTGGGTAACTTACTCGTTTAGAGTTTGTTACCCAGTTTCAGTTGCGGAGGCAGGAACCAAAGAGACAGCGAGCTGTCCTTTGTTTACTAAGTTTCCGCAAGGCTGTTCCATAATTAATAATGTTAATAGGGTTCGCAGTTTGTCTCACAACGACACTTGTAAAAGCGTCTAGAGAACTGTATTATAATTATAATTTAACTTTGTTTTATTTTGGTTGTATTGTCCCGTTTTTGTCCGACCCCCCGAACTGAGCAAGCTTAATCAGGTCATCGTAACGCTTTTTCCATTGCTCTATTTCTGCGTCTTTGGACGTAATGATTCGCTCCTTGTCAGCAATCAGCATGTCTTTTAAGCGAATGACCTCACTAAGATGATCCACTTTCTGAGTCAGGTCATTAGTGACAGTACTGTTAATTATATTGTTATTGCCGGTAACTCCATCCATCTTTGCTTGAGGAATTTCGCCTGGTTCGAAATCTACGAAAAAATCAATGGTCATGCCAGTTTCGCGCATAAGAGCCGTCAACGTACTAAGCGTAACGTTATGCCCGTCTTCGAAGAAAGGCATAAGGTTATACTCTTCCCTGCTGGCGTTTTTACGAGGCTTACGATATTTTAGCATCTTCGTAGCAAGCTTTGTATAACCACCGCGTTCTGTTTTTAACAGCGCCTGAAGGCGTGAGCCAACATACTTCATATCTTAACAAATATTAAATACCACAACAAAACATTAGTTTTACTTAGTTTTGTTTTGGTAATTACAAATTTAATCGTAATTTTGCCCACAAATTTAATAATTATTTTTAGTAAAACCAAATTTTTTATGAAGAAACTGGACTGCTTAGGAATTAGTTCCTACTATGAAGGACTGCCGCGTGGAGAGAAGGACGGCTTTGTGCGTGACGTGGCAGAAGCCATCGGCCAGAGCACTTCCAACGTGCGACTGAAGATGAAGAACGGCCGATGGGGAAAGACAGAAGTTCCAATCATCAACGAGGTCATCGAGAGAAGGGAGGGCTGACTATGTGCATGCGTAAGATTGAATTCTATGTATCGCCAGACGGAAAGGTGAAAGTGGATGAAGAAGGCATCCCTTTCACCAAAGAATATGCTGAAGGCGACAAAGAGCTGACCGAGTATGTTGCCGGACTGATTAAAAGCCAGTATCCGGATGCATACAATGCACTTGCCATGGAGTACCGGGCGTCCATTCCTAACAAATCTTTCTTTCACTTCCTGATTGTTCACCGCTTCATCCGTTGTAACTTCGGAAAGTTCGACGGGTTGACATTCGACATCGAAGGCGGGGTGCTGCATATCGAAGATGTTGCCTGCCCTCTGAAATGGCGAAACGACTGTCCATTGAAAGGCATCGTCTGCAAGCCAAAACCCTTTGGACTTACATCAAGGGAAACGGAGATAGCCAAGATGTCGAGTGCCGGATATACATACGAAGAAATCTCAGATGAGATAGGCGTCACTCATTCGACCATCAAGAATACAATCCAGAGAATCAAAGAAAAGTTGCACCTCGATTCGTCAAAAGACATTTCCAAAATTATAGTTGCTACATTATGAATATAGGTGAAAGAGTAATCGTAGATGCGGCTGTCACGGGTGACGGCATCCATCATAGCGGAGTCATCGAAGACATCTATGACTTCGTAAGTACATCATTCGTCGATGTACACTTTGACGAACCCACCCCGTTGGGAGCGTGGGGCGCGATAGTGACTAACCTGTCGATGATCAGGAAGGAGGTGGCCGTATGATTTTCTGTTTTCACATGTTTTGGAAAAGCAAAAGTCCAAAGTTCTATGCTCCTGTGATAGAGAAAATGAAACAGGCCAACAATAAGGCTTTTCTCAATAGAAGAGACTTAGAGATGTTTGTATACCTCCTGCGTGACATCCTTGCACAGAACAAACCGGAGGGACACGCATCCCGGATTTTTGTCAGCAAAGGGAAAGAAGGCGGCATTTATCTCCAGTCAGGAAAGGTTGACGAAGACATAGCGCGTTTATATTTCCAAACCTTCGGTGATATACTTGAATATGATGATGATGAAAAGACTTTCTTTGACGTTAGTGAAAGGCTTTTAGTATGATGAAACTGAAGGAAAAAGAAGCTGCCCGTGATGCAGCTGTGTGAGGAATTCCGTTTCTGTGTGGTGGTCACACAATACAGGCCATTCCATTTGATGATCTGTCCGGTGAAGACTGTTGTTACCAATGTGAAATGGATTCTGAATGTAAGGGTGATATTTTCGAGATGTGCGAGTACGTCAATGGCTTCAGAGGTTACAATGAGTATTCATTTAAATTTATAACACAAGACAGAATATGAGAAAGAAAAAGCAATTACACAGAACAGCCTGGAACCTGTACCTGACATCGTGGCTGAAGCTGCGGATGAATGACGACCTGAAGACGCAGGCCGATTGGATGGTAGAGCAGGCCACCAGCGTCAATGCTGATAGTATGTCGATAGCAGTGCATCTGAAGTATCGACCATGGGACGTTGTTCTTACAGTTAAACGCAGATATAAAAACCATGGGCATAGAAAACATTAAGATTACGCTGACCAACGGCCAGAAGTACAAGCTACGCAAGCCGGACACGCTCTGTGAGATTGACAGAAGCAGAATTGCCCTCTTCGTGTTCGACAACCTGGAGTGTTACGAGGGATGTTCCGACGGAGAAATAGATGAGGACGGCGACTTCGCTATCTTCAAACATAATACAAATCACGGAATAGCGTTGCCGTACAACCGGCTTGTTGGCTGGGTGTACAAAAGGAAAGGGAAAAAGATATGAAGGTATACATTAGTGGAAAGATAGGCGAAGAGGTGCTCAGCGAGGCCACTCGACAAAAATTCGCAAAGGCAGAAGCCATGCTGAGAGCAAAAGGCTTCGATGCGTTCAACCCGACCACAAGCGGGCTGGGCCAGCATGCCGAGTCGATAGCAAAGATTGAGGGCACAACGTTCTACGAGGAAATTCTGCTGCTCGACCTGCATCAGCTGAAATACTGCGATGCCATCTATATGCTGGCCGACTGGTCCGAGTCGAATGGGGCCAACGTTGAACTTGACTATGCCATGGCCACTGGCAAGCAGCTCTTCTGGGAAAAAGAGGAGGACGCCAAGGTGTTTTGTGATGATGAAGGAAATTATATGAGCGTATGGAAACCTTTGGAGTAAGACTTGAAATGGCGATAGAGAGTTGGAGGGCAAACAGGAGGGCTATGGAAGATTTCTGCCTGGCGCTCCAGCGTATGCAGCCGGAGCAGATAGAGAGGAATCGGCGTCTGATGAAAACCGGAATGATTGAGTTTGACGAATACGAAGAAGTGCCATGAAAGCAGAAGTACCACTCTACGTCGTCACGGGTATACACTATGGGGGGGTAAAAGAGAAACGCTCAGCCTGCCCTGCAGCCGTCTCAAGGCCGTCGAACTGCGCGACTGGACACGCAGTATGTTTGGCCATCTCAAAGTTTATCAGGACATTCAAATAAGAGAAGTATGAAAACACCTTTATACGTGGTGACCGGCATCAGCCGGCTGACCGGAGAGCGTGTGGCGGTGACAGCACCGCACAGCCTGACGAAGACACGGGAGATGCGCGACAAGCTGGTGACACGCCAGCACTGCCGCTCGGCCTATAAGTGGCTGAAGGTGGAGCCGGCCGAGAAGGAGGGCCGCCTATGGTGAGACATAGCGAGACTGGGGGGGGGTAAAAATACCTCCGTAAAAATGTGTTTTGTAGTTAGGCTGCAACTGTTTACATTTGCAGCCATGAAATCTTGAAGCTATGATTAAAGAACATATCATCGAGAAGCTGTATAGCCTGAACATTCAGGACGTAGTGGCAGACTATGTGACCCTGAAGAAAAGCGGGGTCAACTGGAAAGGACTATGCCCCTTCCATGACGACAAGAACCCGAGCTTCGTTGTCAGTCCGGTAAAGAACATCTGCCACTGCTTCGTATGCGGCAAGGGTGGCAATCCCATTACCTTCGTCATGGAGAAAGAAAACTGCAGCTTTCCACAGGCATGTAAGATTCTGGGTGAGAAGTATCACATCCAGATAGAAGAGGACGAGAAGCGGGAGCCGACCAAGGAGGAGATAGAGCTACAGCGGAAGCGTGAAAGTGCGTTCGTCATCTACGAGCATGTGCAACGTCATTTCGTAGAGTGCATCCATGCCGACACGCCGGAGGCCAAGGCAGTTTACAGCTATGCAGTCAACAGATGGGGTGCCGCCACCGTCGAGGAAATGGGCATAGGCTATGCACCGAAGGACTGGCAAGATATCATCACCTTTGCACAGAAGGAGGGGCTAAGCATCCCCATCATGAAGGAACTGCGGCTAATCAGCACGTCGGAGAAAGGCAACGACTACGGCTTCTACAACGACCGCCTGATGATACCCATAAGGGACAAGTTCGGTCGAGTCATCAGCTACACGGCACGGACGATGGACGAGCACAAGGAGAAGGGCAGCAAATACATGAACGGTGCTGAGAGTTTCTTCTTCACAAAAGGCAACCATCTTTTCGGACTCGACCTCGCACAGAAAGAGGGTGCCAGGCAGGAGCTATTCTATGTGGTGGAGGGAGCGCCGGACGTTATCAAGATGCAACAGATAGGCATCACCAATACTATTGCGGCCCTGGGAACCGCTTTTACCAAGGAGCAGTTCCAGATGCTGAAACGCTACCACTGCACGCTCTGCTTCATCCCTGACCAGGACGGGCCCGGCATCGAGGCTGTCAAGAAGAACGGACGCCTGGCCATGGAGGCCGGCTTTAGGGTGACGGTAAAGGAGATACCGCCTTTAGTGGATAATGACGGAACCGAGCACAAGCAGGATGCCGACAGTTACTTCAAGCGCAGCGAGGAGGGAGGCAAAAACAGTGCGGAAGCGCAGCTGGGCACCCTTACCACCGAGGACTTCGTGATCTGGCTTGCCCGTCACATCTACAATGAAGAGCAGACAGACACCGCCAAGAGCGACAGCATCAAGGAGATATGCGACACGCTGATCCTGGAGCAAGACGAGTTCACACGAAACAGTTTGATTGACGCCTTGGGCGAGAAGTACGGACATAAGTCGCTGTGGAAGAATGCAGTCAATGATGCCAAGCGCCGGCGTAACGAGGCCAAGGCCCAAAAGAGTTCCCAACGCTCTGGCATCGATCTGAGAAAATATGGCTTCTTTGAGGAGCATAACTGCTATTGGAGCAATGAGGACGGTGGCGAGAAACAATGGTCGAACTTCAAGATGAAGCCTCTGTTCCACATCATGGGCGTCGACGACTCCAAACGCTTGTATGAGATTACCAACGTGGACGGAACCACGCGCACGCTGGAACTGACTGCCGATGAACTGGTATCGCTGCCCAGGTTCATGACCCGCGTGGAGAGCGCCGGCAACTTCCTTTGGAAAGCAACCATGCAGGAGCTTACCAAGCTGAAAAGCTATCTCTTTGACATTACCGGCACGGCCATCAGGATCCGGCAATACGGATGGCAGAAACGAGGTTTCTGGGCCTTCGGTAATGGCTGTATCTATGACAACGACTGGTATCCCGCTGACCACATGGGCATCGTCCACTTGCATGATGCCAACAAGCAGCTCGACAACTACTACCTCCAGGGAGCCAGCGACCTCTATGCAGAGGACACCAGCTATTTTTCTTTCGAGCGCCAGTTCGTCATGCCTGAGGGGCACAGCAGCATATCGCTCCGCGACTTCGCCCTGATGATGGCTGGCGTCTTCGGCAACAACGCAAAGATTGGCCTGTGCTATCTGCTGGCCACTATCTTCCGCGACGTCATCACCGGCTACACCACCAACTTCCCGCTGCTGAATCTCTTTGGACCGAAGGGCAGCGGTAAGTCGGAACTGGGCATCACGCTCATGCGCTTCTTCACCGTTGGTGACCGTCCCATCAACCTACGCAACACCACTGCGCCAGGCTTGAGTCAGGCACTAGCAATGTCAGCCAACGGCATGGTGCATCTCGACGAGTACAAGAACTCGCTCGACATGCGCATCATAGAGATCATCAAAGGAGCCTATGACGGCGTAGGAAGGGCCCGCATGGACATGGACCGGGGTAAGCAGATAGAGAAGACACCCGTGGACTGCGGTGTCATCGTCAGCGGCCAGGAGATGCCGACGCTCGACATAGCCATGTTCTCGCGTATGATATACCTGACGCACGACACCACCGTCCACGACCGCGAGGCCAAGGACCGCTTCAACCACCTGGCCGACATCCGCAAGCTGGGCCTGCAGCACCTGACAAAGCAGATATTGTCGCACCGGGCACTCTTCGAGAGCTCGTTCTATGAGACCTACAACGAAGTGACCAACGAAGTCTACGACCTCATTGATGGTAGCCAGGTAGAAGACCGCCTGTGGCGCAACTGGGTGATGCTGCTGGCCGCATACAAGACGCTTTACCAGCAGCTTTCACTGCCCTTCGACTATGAGGAAATGAAGAAACTGTGCGTTGAGGGCATCAAGCGGCAGAACTCAGAGATCATCAGCAACAACGAGCTGGGCAACCTATGGAACGCCATGACCTACCTCTACGAGGAAGGAATGATCTACAGCGACGGCGACTTCAAGGTGAAGTACGTCAAGACGCTGAAAACCGACCGCACCGAGCGAGAGTACCGCACGAATACGCCGGTACTGATGCTGCGCCTGAACCACTTCATAGGCCAGTACAAGCGCATGGCCAAGCAGCAGGGCGAGACGGTGATGTCGAAAGACTCCATCCGCTACTATCTCACCACCAGTGGGGCCTACCTTGGCATGAAGGCCTCGGAACGGTGGAAGGTGTTCCAGGACGGGCGACCGCTCACCGAGACGCGCGTAGAAGGTGGCCAGACGCGTCAGGTCGATGTCTGCAAGTTCGATCGCTGTATGTGCTTCGACTACCTACAGCTGAAGGATAAGTTCGACCTGAACCTGGAGTCGATGTCTGCTGAACGGGCCTACCAGATGGAAAAGGAGGCCGAAGCCGCTGAAGCCAGCAGCTTAGCCCGGAAGAAAGAACCGGACTTGTTTGAGCCTACGGACGACGAGCCGTTCTGAGTAGCTTCGTAGTTTTCAAGATAAATTTTTCTGCCGAGAGTCTGGCGCGTGATGCGTCGGGCTCTTTTCTTGGAGGGGATTTAATCACTAATTTAAGCAATACCCCCACTTCTACCCATTTTCTCATGCGCACGCACGCGCACGAGAAAAATGCTGCACACACATGCACACAGGTGCACACATTTACATTTTACACTGATTTACAAGCGATTACAAGTAGCACACAAAACGGCGAGTCTGCACACACCCTGCACAAATTTGCACACACTCTGCACACAAGCACCCGCTCTGCACACAAAAGGCGCGTTTTGCACACAGATTTTCCCTTTTGCACACAAAGGATTTAGAGATAAAGTATTGATAATCAGTCAACTATTATTTTGTGTGCATTTGTGTGCAGCGTGTGCAGCCATTTAGCTATTCGTATGCGCGAAAATTTTAGATTACTTAAATATAACATGGTATTGTTCTCGTATTTGCGTAAAAATTGCTAACTTTGCATTGTTTTATTGCTGCCTATGAGTCAGATACAAATATACGTCAAGCTTCCGCTCTATGAGCGAGAGTGGTGTGAACACCACTTCGGAAGGCCGTGCGAGTTCCCTGCGGCTACAAACCTGAACAATGTCATCCGCCATTTCTCACGTCCCCGGCCTGCCGGTGTGCCGCCCGAGACGCAGCAGGATGGCGAGCTGGCTATCTGCCTAATGGGGAGCAAGTCAAAGAAGCCGGAGGTGTACAACTACATCTCCAAGCATGGCAAGGCCGCCATTGCCGAAGCCATCGACGACCTCTTCATCATGCACATGTGGGAAGAGCTGACCGATATTGGCACCCGCTCTGTGCAACTGTCGAAGCTGGTCATGGACTGGATGGAGGCCAACGGCATCTCCATGACAGGGAACAACTACGAGAACCTGCGCATGAAGTTCCAGCGCATTAAGGATGCCTACAAGAACAAGGCCGGAATAAACGTATCTCGCGGATACAAGCACGAAAACCCTTAAACAAAGTTAAATCTCTTTGTGCTTCTATCCACAAAATCGAAGAAAAGTTTCAAACCTGTTCAATACTGTTCAACTATGTCAAACTTAGTTCATGTCAAAAAGATAGAATTTGCCGATGCTTGTAGCCTGGGAAGTATTCAGGTGCTCAGTGAAACGACATGCCGTTTCAAAAGCCAACCCATTTTCTCTGAAATCGACATCAAAGAACTCGTAGGTGTGACTATTGAGGATAGCTACGAGAATAACCAGAAAGTCTATACAACAACGGCAACATTCAATACCTGCGACAAAAAACCAATAACTGTACGACAGGCTTCCTTCCGACTTACGTCTATTGACGGAAAACAGTATATGATAGGAACGGACTCCCGCCCCTATCCCATAATAAAGGAAAAGAACCCATTTCCGGAAAAACCAGCTGACACCACATTGAAGACTGTTACCATCACCTGGAAGTCGTTACTCCCCATGCTCCTTATTGTTGAATAAGGTATTTTCTTTCCCGCTTCCTACTTCGTACCTTTGTGCTGACATCAACAAAAAGGTATGAAGTACGACTATTATATCACTGGAACAATCGGCGTGGCATACGACTGGTGGACTGGCCACCGGGGTACGACCGCCAATATGGTAAAGAACTTTCTGAACGACCACAAGGATCAGGAAGTGACTATCGCCGTGTCATCGCTCGGAGGCTACATTGACGATGGCCTTACCATCATGGAGTATATCAAAGACCACGGCAAATGCAACATGGTCATTATCGGCATGACGGCAAGCGCCGCCACGATCCTCTGCATGAAGGCCAAAAGTGTGAAGATTGCCCGCGGCTCGATGATGCTCATTCATAACTCATCGGCAACTTATGAGATGTGGACCAGTGCTAATAAGGAGCAACTAGACAACATTATCAAGCAGTTCCAGCATGAGCGCGAACAACTTGACACTATCGACAAGTGCCTGGCAGACATCTATGCTCAGAAGAATGGAAAGACACTTGAAGAGAATCTTTCCATGATGAGCCAAGAGAAATGGCTGTCCGCACAGGATGCCAAGGATTTTGGCCTTGTTGACTCTGTGCTTGACGATGATGACGAGGCAGTAAAGGCCAAGGCTGTCAAGAATGCATACGCTGGCATTGCTGGAGCAAGCGAACACTACGGGCTTCCTCATTTCGCCAAGGAGGAAAAAACCTCCCGCTCCATCTTCCGGCGCATGAAAGAGGCGCTAAAAAATATGTCTGGCATCATGAACGATGCCGAACATGAGGACAATTCACTTACCAATCCCATAGTAGCAATGAAGAAAATCGTTTTGAATCTCATCTGCGCCATCCTTGCCATCAAGGATATCGCAGTCAGCGAGAAGGGCGAAGCCACTCTCACTGAAGACCAGCTGAACATGCTGGAGAATGAGCTGAAGGCAAAGGACGATCTTATCGCCAACCTGAAAGCTGAGAAAAAGACCGCCGAGGATGCCAAGGCCACTGCCGAGCAGAACCTGGCTGACCTCCAGACACAGTTTGACAATTTTAAGGCTGAAGCCGGTGCCGACACTGGTAGCAAGCCCGCTGGCGATGAGGGCACTCACGCGCCTAAGACCGCCAAAGACATGTATAACGGCATCAAAAACCTCCTCTGATTATGGGACAGATTACAGACATGACCGTGGACGAGTTGGCAAGAGTCATCACTCCACAATTCCTCGAAGAGAGCGCCCAGCAGATCAGCCGCGAACTGCAGCAGATTCCTTTCCAGGTGTTCCAGGACCAGACGGCGAAGTATGTCACCGTACTTCCCGGAGTCCGCAATTCTATTACGTTCAACGAGCTGGAAGGTGATGCCGAGCTGGGGCCGTGGAAGTCGAGCCGCCGCGACGATGCTGACTATGCCATCAATGGCCGTACGCTCGAGGTGTTCCCCGGCAACTGCGCCAAGGACTTCGATCCCATGCCGCTGCTGCACTCCATCTGGGGTGAGAGCATCGCCGCCGGTGAGCGTATCTCGAAGGGTATGATTGCCCGTAAGCTGGTGACGCTCTTCGCTGCCAAGATTGGTATGCACATCGACGAAGTGGTGTTCGTCGGTGGCGTACGCAACAAGGCCGGTGACAAGACCGCAGACCTCTTTGACTCCTTCGATACCATTATCGGCAGGGAGATCAATGCCGGAAATATTGCCTCTGTAAAGGGCAATTACCTCCATTTGGGTGCTATCGACGAGACCAATGCCGTCGAGAAGCTGAAGGAATTCTGGCGTGCAGCCGACAAGATGCTGAGGAAGCAGGGCCGTCACGCATACATGTATATGTCGCAGGACATCTACGACTACTACTGCGATGACTACCAGGCACGCCACGGCGCATTGCCCTACAACACGTCGTATGACAAGGTGACGCTTGAAGGCTCCAAGGGCCGTTGTGAGTTCGCAGTGCTCGACAACATGGCCGGTTCGCAGTACCTGAAGATTACGGTGAAGCCGAATCTCCTGCTCGGTACTGACATCATGAACCAGCAGAACCATCCGTATATCGGCAGCTATTCGCCCTGGGCCTGCACCTTCTGCTATGCCGGCATCTACGGCGAGCAGATCCGCTCGCTCCGCAAGGAGAATCTGATGATTGGTGACCTGGGCGAGGACGACACGTATTACCCCGTTGTCGACACGACGGGTAAGAACCCCAAGGCAGAGGGCTGGTATGAGCTGAGCGGTTCGAGCTACGTGGCCACTGACGACACGGCTCCTGCCTCTGGCAAGACCTACTACATCAAGAACTGAAGGTTTAACCCATAAAGAATAGACTATTATGAGTTGCACATCGAAATCGCTCTATAAGAGCATCGAGGCATGCCCTGGCAAGAAACTCATGCCGGGCATCCGCCGCCGTCTGTACTATAAGAACCGCCGAGCCATTGCCGCTTTTCCCAAGCTGCCTGACGCTGACGACGAGGACGTGACCGACATGGCCAAGCTCGCACAGTACAAGGGTGACTTTACCCTGGCCGCTGAAGAGTACTGGCAGTTCATCGACCTGAAGGACGAAGCCAGCAACGTCACCTTCGATCCTGTCGGCGAGGACGGCTCGAAGCTGTACAACAACCAGGCCAACGCCATCGTGGCCGGACAGGACGATGAGGTGAAGGGCTTTGCGCGCCAGGCTCTGAACGATGACATCGTCTATGTCTATCAGGACCGCGCCGGCAAGTTCTGCGTCCTCGGCAACGAGATGTTCAAATGCCACACCTCACCCAGCGGCGACACCGCTGCAGAGGCAACCGGTGCTATCACCACGACCTTCGCCATACAGTGCTATGACGAGTGCCCCGTGCCTACCTATATGGGTAAGCTGCAGATCTCCGCGACGGAGTACATCGACTGTGCCGATGGCGAGGTGAAGACTGTCACCAATCCTTGAAACCCGAAAGCGGGATTCTTTTTTTTCATACGATAGATTAAAGTTGATTAAAAACCCGGGGCGGAATCAGGCGTGAGCCTCGTTCCGCCCCTTCTTAATTACAAACATCATGGACCAGATTCTTACAGCCAAAATATATAACTTCCTCCAGCTGGAGAACCCGACGGAGGCTCAGATCATCGAGGGGGCCACGCTGCTGCTACAGTGCAACCCCAACCGCGAACGCGGCATCTATAACACGGCCATGCGCCAGCCCAAGGCTACTTTGCCATGGATCCGCACGGACCTGAAGAAGTATTACGACATCCGGCAGCGTGGGCTTACCACTCCGGAAGTGGAAAAGTTCAACAGCGAAACGGTCAGCCGCGTAGAGCAGACGCTTTCCATGATACCCAGCGGCGTGGCACAGGAGGGTGACGACGCTCCTGTCGTTCCTGCCCTTGGTACACGAGGCATGCGCGAAGACCATGACCAGCTACCCCCTGAGGTGCAGGCCATCTGGGAACGCAATGCTGAGCGGTGGAAGAAAATGGCACGTCTGCACTTCCAGCTGTCACAGATGATAGCCAAACCGGACTATGCCCCTTGTGACGGCAACGAGTTGTGCTACCAGCTCCGCCAGGTTGATGACGACCTGCGTAATGACTATGAAATTTACGACACCTACGACGTCGCAAATACCGTCGTAGGTAGTAACCCGGATTCTGCCAAAGACAAGGTGGATGTCTTCACCGACAACGTGAAGACCATCCAGAACGCCCGCACAGCTATTTCACGTGGCTTGGGCCGTAAGACACCGCACACCGCCGAGTCTCTTCAGAAGATCCAGGATGCAGTCAACACCCTCTTTGCTCTGAAACAAACTATCAAGGCTGAAACGGTGGAGAAGCTGAAGGCCGTCGGCATCAGTATTCCTAAGACAGAAACTGATGCCGAAGGGTAAGGACATAACAAAACTGTTGCGCCCTGTCCGTGATGTGCCTCTCCAGGCATATTTCGGACAGGGGCTGCACACCCTCGGATTGTTAGGCTGGCTATTGCCACAGACAGGGTCTGCGGATGTATGGGTGAGCAGCTACAGCACCAGCGAGCCGTTCTTGAATGGCTTTTTCCTACTACGGCAGAAAGGTTTGGTCAACCACTCTGCCATACTTCTCGACCAGAGGGCTGCACGCAAGACACTCCATCTGGAGAGTCTGCTGGATGCCGCCTTCGAGCGTGTCTACCTGGGGCAGAACCATTCCAAGCTGCTGCTCCTGCAGACCCGCGACATGACTGTTTCGGTCATCACGTCGCAAAACCAAACATACGGCGCACGCGCCGAAAGCACCATCATCAGCACAGACTACCAGGTGTTTGACGTACTGATGCGACAGTTCACCGATATCTGCAGCAATGGTGCCGTAGAACTTGACCTGAAGAATGGAAAAGGAATTGTTACAGAAGATAGAGCCGCTGGCACACCTGCTGCTGACCCCTTCCCAGATTGGCGACCTTTTGGAGTTGAGTGGTGAAGATGTGGCCGAGCTGCAGAACCCTTACAAGGAGGCAGGCAAAATGTACCGTCGCGTCCTCGCTGAACGGGCCCTTGAGCTGCATGAGAAGACGCTGCGTCTGGCTGACATCGGTTCACCGACAGCCATTGACGAGGCAAACCAGTGGCTAAGAACCGCACAAATAAGCATAGAATGAGATTCGACATCGACCTATATTCCGACAACCTCATGCTTCCAGAGGATGAACTGCGGGCCAAACAGGTGGCTCCTCAGGTCATCCGTCGTATTGTGCGACTGCGCGACATCTACAACTATATGTTGCGCAACCCGCTGAAGAAAGACCGCGAATATATAGACTACATACAAGCTTCATACGTCGATGCCGACGGCAAGCAGCTGTCGAAGCGAAAGGCCTATGAAGACATCGAGATCCTTCATGCCATTATCGGCAACTTGCAGCAATGCAGCAAAGAGTGGCACCGATGGCGCTTTAACAACATGATCATGGAGGGCTATGCCATCGCCTTACGTAAAGAGGATGCTGCAGCCATCGCCAAGCTGGCACAGCAGTATGGTAAGTACAACCAGCTCGACAAGAACGATGAGCGGGACAAGGGCTATGGCGAGATTCCCAGAATCGTGTTTACTTTCGACGTGTCGAAGATGGGCTTTCAGCCTATTGCCAACCTATTGCATGTCATCGCTGAACTGGAGGCGCATTTCTCGCACTCCAGCTACAGCCGTGTGGTGGAGGATGCCGACGTGGTGGAGCTGACGGATGCCGTGGCTGAGAAGGAGAAACAGGTGACCAAACAGATAGAAGCACATGACGACACAGGAGCAATATCTTAACCCGGCACAGGCCTATATGCTGGCCCTGCTCACCAAGGACATGACCATGGTGGGCGGGCGTGGCATCGGCAAGGGCCTCATTGCCGCCTCGCTGCTGCGCCGCAACGTCGAGGGGATGCCGGGCAGCAACACGGCCCTGGTAGGCCCGAACAGCAAGCGCATGTGGACGAACATCATCCCGTCATGGGACACGCACCTGCGCCGCTGGGGCTTCGTCGAGAACGTACACTATGCCTGGGGAAAGAAGCCAGCGAAAGACTGGGGGTGGAAAGACCCCATCATCAAGCCGATGAACTGGGAGAACACATTGTCGTTCTGGAACGGCAGCTATGCCACAGTCATCAGCCAGGACCGCAAAGGCACCTCCAACTCGCAGAGCTTCGACTTCGTGCTGATTGACGAGGCAAAGTTCATCGACTTCGAGCAGCTGAAGGATGAGACCTATCCTGCCAACCGTGGCAATGGCAATGCATTCGGACATCTTTATTATCACCACGGCATCTGCAAGTTCTCCGACATGCCAACCACCAAGAAAGGCAGCTGGTTCCTGAATGACCGCGAGAAATGTGACCCGGAGAAGGTCAAGATGCTTGAAGGACTGATACTGGAACTGTCGCTGGTGAAGAAACGGCTGGCCGATATGGTGGCCGCCCATCAGCGGCCATCGTCTGCAGAGCTGCACTATCTGCGCCGACTGTCGCGCACGGTGAACATGCTGCGTGCCGAAACCTATCTCTATAAGGAGTTCTCGAGCATCCAGAATCTGGAGATACTGGGCGAGGAGTTCATCCGCCAATGCTATCGCGACATGCCACCGGCCACGTTCCGCACCACCATCATGTGCCGACGCGTGGAACACAGCGAAGACAGCTTCTATAATGCCAAGACCGACCGTAACCTCTATACGGCTGTCGACAAGAACTACATCGACTCGCTGGGCTTCGACATGGACAAGCTGCGCCATGTGGACTGCCGCACAGATGCAGACATCATACCCACGGAACCACTCTGGGTGAGCATGGACGCCAATGCGAATATCAACTGGGCAGTCATCGGACAGCCAGGAGCCGATATGAAGCTGCGCATCCTGAAATCGTTTTTCGTGAAATATGAGCGGCGACTTCCGGAACTGGTTGATGACATCTGCCTGTATTATGGCCCGCTGAAACACAAGGAGGTGGTGTTCGCTTTTGATTCAACGTTTGTGGGCAACAACTATGGCGTTTCAAAGGCCGACTTCCACACCATCGTCACACAGCGCTTCATTGATCATGGGTGGGTGGTCCGCGAAGTTTATATCGGCCAGCCCTGGCAGCACCCTGTGAAGCAGCAGCTCATCAACGGCATGTTCCTCGGCCAGCGCACTTACCGTATACTGATCAACGAGGAGAACAATCCGGATCTGCTGAATTCCATCGACTCGGCCATGACCATCAATGGTACCAACCTGAAGGATAAGAGCGGCGAGAAGAAACCAGAGACGGAGGAAGACCCCTTGCAGGGACGCACCGACGGCTCTGATGCGTTCGACACGCTGTGCATCGCTGTGGAGGTGGGCAATGCTCCTGTCTATGGCGGCGGTGGGGGCGGCGGCATTATGTAGCAATCTTGTGTTTCATACAGATTTGTTTTAGGTTTTTAGTTAATGCTTGGGCAGGTGGCCGCAGTGATGCGTCTGCCTGTTTCCCTTTTCTGTAGGTATATGCCAAAGTATTGTTATTGCGGTTCTTATTTACCTGATTGACTTTTATTTAGTATCGCGCCCACCGTGCCCCGCCCGCCCTGAGCCGCTCGCTTGGGCGCTCGTGCCCGGGGACGGTGGGCGCTTCTATCTCTTCTATATTTGCAACTGTCAGGGTGGAGCATCTGTAGACTTATGCTTGTGGACTTCAGTGGGTGATGGTCGCCCATGGGCGCGTTGGTGTCTCGGCTTCAAGGTGGCACCGGTGAGACAAAATAGGTGGGCTTCGACCGCTGACGGCTCTCTTTGTCTCGGCTGTGACTGCCATGGGTGTTCCCTTTTTGTGGCGGTGGCAGGCAAGGGGTGTGCGGAGATGGATGTCTCGTGTGGGTCATGCCGTTGTTTATGGCCCCTTGTGCAATCCCCTTGTCGGGCTTCATCATTTTTACTTTGCAAAGTTAGCGCAGGCGGCATCCTGCAAGGTCGTGCTGCAGTTGGCTCGGAAATTTTTCAAGGAATTTGGGGTGCAGTGGCGCCGGAAGCCAAATTCCCAGGGCACAGGGCTTGAAAAATTTTCGGCCAAACCTTGCATTTGCATGCCTCCATCCTGCTGCTCCTTATAAGCACGTAAAAATCGAAAAGCCCCAAGGGGCACAAGTTAAACCCTTTAAACAACTTACAGCAATGACCCACAACGTTCAGACATCCATCTACACCCGCACACGCCTGTTTGCCAACCACTACTATCTGAATCTCTACCAGGCAGTCATCAACACCGAGGACGGCGAGAGCTACGAATATGAGGTAGAAGCCGACTCCTTCCACGAGGCCACCGAGAAAGCCGAGCAGTATGCCTACAGTCTGGGCGTGGACATCACCTACGTAGAAGTCTATCACATGGCATAAGTCATCAACATTGTATCACCCTATAACAACAGTCACAACTATGGAAGAGAAAATGATCATCGTCAATCAGGTTAAGTCGAACCGCTCAGAATTTATGGTTTGGCAGGTTGCAATCACCGGGGAACCATTCGCACAGTACTGCAAGAGCCCCCTTAAAGCCCTTCGATTCGCCTTCATGCTAAAAAAATCCAAAGGCGTGAAGATTGCAATGGAAAGTATCGCCACCCTCCAACAGGAAATCAGCCGCCAGAAAGAGGCAGAGCAAAAGAAAGCCGATGCAGAGCATGTCGAACTTGAAGAGCTGTCTGCAACGGTGCGCCAGTACAAGGAACTGAAAGCCAAGCATCCCGACGCTCTTTTCCTATTCAGGGAAGATGACTTCTACACGGCCTATTCAGAGGATGCAGAGTGCATCAGCGAGCTCCTGGATATAGTCATCACCAAGAAAGGTAAGCGCAACACAGCCTCGTTTCCGAAGCATGCCCTCGATACCTATCTGCCGAAGCTGGTCAAGGCTGGCAAGCGAATCGCTATCTGTGACACTAACAATGAGGCTGCTGCGTAGGCGGCCTCTTTTCATTAACCCTATAAAAGAAAACGCCATGATGCAGTTTGCCTTGTTCGATTACATTCCAAAGCGGAACCTACGCCGTGCCTCATTTGAGCAGCAGGACATTAGCCGGATGATTCTCGGCTTCAAGGATGGCCGCAATGTCTACACACGATGGGCTGCGCATGAAGTCTGCCGGGCAATCAGGCTGATGGACCTTACTAACACAGTCCTGGTTTGTATACCGGCAAGCACGAATTGCAGTCATGTGAGGCGTTGGAAAAGATTCGCTCAGTTAGTCTGCCGCCTGTCGGGCATGCAGAATGGTTTCGACCGCGTACAGGTCAGCGGTAGCCGCAAGCGGGCACACGTCACTGGCGAGTACGAGCTTTGCACCAACATCAAGCATTACGTTCATATCGACAATGACTTCTTCAGAGGTAAAAAGGTGTTAGTCATTGACGACATCTACACTACTGGACAGTCATCCAGGGCGTTCATCGGCGCAATGCAAGCTGCTGGTGCAGACGTGCAGATGGCACTGTTTCTGGCGAAGACAAAACTGTTCTGCAGGAGCAGATGACTGTTTCGCTTATTCAGCGACCTGATGCTTATGGCCTTATGGCCATCTTCTTACCCACCCTCGACCCCCTGCGCACCTGAACGCTCATGCTTCGACACTGGCGGTAAGTCACCACCAGCGTCATTCGCGTTCTGCAAACAGGACGCCCACCATGCAGCCCACCCCCGCACGGCCTGCTCTCGCTCCTTTCCGTTGCACATGAGCCGGGGGAAGAGCCTTGGCGGCTGTCAGGTGGTGGTTCGGACGGGCGAGTACCTGACATTGGAAGGTCAGGCACACGTCCGCCACGTTCCGCACCCGACCACCGCGAAACACCGCCACTTGACAGCCAGGCACATCCCTCGGCTGATGCTCCACTACACTCCGCGGTTCCGGCTGTGCTGGGGGCAGGGCTGCATCGTGCCACCCTGTTTGTACGGCTGTTGCCGTGAAGGTGCTTGCCTGATTGTTTTCGCCTATTCGGCGACTCTGTGCTTATGCCCTTTGCGGGCATCTCAGGCTTCTTCGCTTATTCAGCGACCTTATGCTTATGGCCTTGACGGCCATCTGTCGTTTCTGCTGAAAGAGGCTACGCCACATTCAGCAGAGTGGTTTGCAGAAGTGGGATAACAGGAAGCAGATAATGGGCAACTCTCTGGCTCTGGGGAGCCGACGTTTATGCTCATTATCTGCTTGCTGCCACCCCACACCTGCCTGTAACCGTCAACGGCTCTTCGGCTACTCGCCGACTATATGCTTATGGCCATAGCCATACACGTTTCAGCAGGAAGTGGCCTAACATAGGCCACCTCTTGCTGACTTACAAGCAAGAATGACTCGTCATACTTGCACACGACCGCAAACGGCGTGCCAGCAGCATCCCCAGCCTTCGACCTGTTTGTTAATGGGTGTTAATACATATACCGCCCGTTTTCAAGGGGTGTAATTACATTTTGGGCGTAGGGCGGTGTCGGGGTCGGTTACGACAAACTACCTTGCTCGTCCAAGGTAGCGAAGACGTTCTGTTTGGGTATCAGCCTTTTGCGAAAAATCGGTGTTCACAACTTTTTTCAGGCTGATGGGAGTGTAATTGCACTCGCGAAGCGCCTGCCCGTGACGGTTCGGCGCTTGTTCGTTTGGTGGTTTCGGGGAAAATATGTATCTTTGCAGCGTAGTATCTCATACTGCGTAATATTTGAAAACCATTTATAATGTCCCCTGCTTGCGAAAGTCGGGGATTTTTCATACCTTTGCAGCTGGTTTTAAATATTACAACATTATGGGATGTTCTACAAAGAGCCTGTATAAATCCGTCGAGACGCTTGACCCAAACTGGCGTCCTGAGACGGCAGGGCAAAAGAAAGAGAGAGAAAGAAGGCAAAAGGTACAGAGGCGGAAAGAAAAGCTCGCAGCTGCACGCTTATGGATAAAGAAGAAAGGGTTAAGCCTGATGTGGGTGACAGTCTCGGCTGTTGTAGTTTACCTCGTAAACTGGTTGCTATCCAAATACCTGATATAGAATGTTTCCGATGGCAGAACCTAAGAGACAATAAAAGGCTCGCCAAAGGGTACGCACCTCTTTCTCGAGGTTGTGGATTCTCATTTCGGTGTTATTACGGTCGTCCATGCAATATCGGGATTTCTTCTTCTGCTTCGTATACAGTTACTTCCTCAATGTCGGTATATGTAGCATGAAGAGGAGGATGAGGTAAATTGTCCTTGCTGTTGCTTTCAATGATGAAAGCACGCGCTTTCTCGGCCAGGTCGCGCGTGGCAGTGGCAGCGACCTCTTCCTTTACCGTCACAGTTCCGCTCATAAGGCAGATTCTGAATACGAAGATTTTCTTCATGCCTGCAAAATTAAGCATTTTCCGCGAAATAACGCACGAAAATGAAACTTTTTCCCGAAATCTCTTGCAGGTTTCGGGATTTTTATTTACCTTTGCCCTCGCTATAGAACGATGGTAATCCATCCGGCAGGGCGCACGTCACGCGCTCAGTACAAAGTATTGGGCCTTTCTTATGGTCAAAAGGCAATGCCTTACTGAGGGATTTATCCCGTATAGCGGCTGCCATTCCGAGAATTGAATTTGCCCTTCGGGTGAGTCATCGTTCTATAGCAACGGGATGTGCAGCCGTTTCCTTGTACTCCGGCCATGAGGTTCATGGTAGCTATAGAACGATGCAATATGCAACAGACAATTCAACTCGGGCAGGTTCAGCCCTCAGTTCTTTCCAGATGGGAAAGTACTGTAGAGAACTTGAGAGTGTGGTGGAGTGCCACCAGCAAATCGTTTACGGCCCTCTGTGCCACTGACGAGGGCGAAGTGTTCACCCATGGCGACGTAGTGAAAGCTCTCTTCGCGCTCACCGCAGTACTTATTTTAATAGGAATAGGAGGTGCGCTATGAACACGACGATGAAACAAGTGACTGAGGTGCAGCTGGGCGAGTTCACCCTGGAGCTCGACGACGAGAAGCTACGCAAGCTGGCCGAGGTCTGCGACGGTGCACAGCAGCAGCTGCAGTACCTGAATGAGGAGATGGAACGGCTGATACGGATGACCGACAACTTTGCCGGGCTGGACACTGAGGCCTTCCCCCTGCTACGGACGATGTGCGACGTGAAGCGCGACTACCGCCTGCTGATGAGCCTGGGCGTCAGGAGAAAGGAGGCGACCAATGGATGACTGGAAGAAATCAGTCCTGGTCGTGTACTTCCACGACCGTGAGGACTCGGGGCGCTTCACTTCGCAGGACATCTGCGACAACCTGCGCGACACCGCCACGTTCACTCCGGACGAAGTGACGGAGTTCCTGATGGAGCACGGCTACGTGCTGCAGCGTGACGACGACCGCCTGGTGTGGGTGATTATGTAAGCGGTTCTACCCATAGAATACATTTTTTAACATCACTCTGAATTGTGTGGGGCGGCTGGCCGTGAGGCTCGCCGCCCTCTGTATTTTCATGTCGCCGACATTGTTGCTACCTTTGCGGAAAAAGACGACATGAGCCTGATCCTATCATCGTTCAACGGTAAAAAATTCTTTACCTCCGACATTCCCGACCTTGACATCAACGTCGGTGACGGGGCAGCACTGGTCACCGTCACCTGCGACGGCGAGGATGTGTTACAGGAGAACCTGTGGCCCGTGGCCGGCATCATCACGCTGACGGCCCTGGGCGAGCTGCTGGAGCCCTACGCCAGGAAGCGCCTCGTGGCCGGCGTCACCATCAGCGCCGTGCCGCAGGAGGGGCAGACGCTGACGGCAACGTTTACCGTGCTCTATGCCATGGCCGACGTGGGCATCGGCGCCGAGGAGTTCTACAACGGCTACTTCCTCACCATCCTGCAGGGGCCTAAGCTGACGGCGATGGGCCGTCTGGAGCTGCTGTGGTACTACGGCAGCGACAACGCCACGGTAACGGCCGACTACAGCGACGGAACCACGGCGACGGTGGCCGCCGTGATGGCCACAAGCAGCGGGCAGTACAGCTGCATCGACGCCAGCCCCGACCACTACGGCCAGGCAGGCAAGCAGCTGGTGGGCTACACCGTGCAGGCTGGGCAGCGCAGCCAGCGATTCGACATCGACCACCGTCGGCCCGACTGTGCACCCATTCTGGAGTTCTACAACTCCTTCGGCGTGTGGGAGCTGCTCTACTGCACCGGCACGCACAAGGTGGCGCCGGACTACAAGCGCTCCTCAATTCGCATCGGTGGCCTGCTGCGCAACTACCGCATCGAAGAGACACGCAAGTTCGAGGCCGACACGGGATTTCTCACCACGCCGATGGCCGCCTGGGCCGACGAGCTGTTCCGCTCGGAAGAGGTATATGTGGTGAATGTCTACGGCGGCAGCGTCGAGAGCCGCGATGCGGGCAAGGAGGTGGTCATCACCGACTCTAAGAGCGAGGTCACCAATGAGGATGACCACATGCCCAGCTTCACATTCACCTACCAGTATGCGCAACGCATCCACAACGTGCTGCAGCTGAACAGGGTGGACCGCATCTTCGATAATACGTTTGACCATACGTTCAACTGATATGCAGAAGAAAGTGAAGTCGGCCATACATCTGAAGGAGGCGCAGCTGTTCCTCGACGAGTGCCAGCGCACACACGAACTGGTGTGGGTGGTGGCACTGACCAAGGAAGGCGTGCTGCATCGCTACGACGGGTGGCAGGTGCTGAGCAGCTGGTGGCGGCGCGGCACCCACGACCTGCTGAACCCTAAGAACGGGCAGAAGCGCAAGGTGAGAGACGTACTGATTTTTGAGATAAACGGACATCCGGTATATATATGAAAGAGACCTATTTTTTTGACATTCCGCGTGCGGATAGCGTGGCCTCCAGCGCGATAACGTCTGGAGACGTGTACTCGTCGCCGGAGGCTGACGATACCTTCTCCGTGAAAGCCGATGACGGCAATACCTACGAGGTGGTGGCCTGGGGCGCCGACAATCAGCTGCCATACCAGCTGAAGGAGAAGGTGGAGAAGAATTCGGTGATGAGCCAGGACAAGTTCTTCAACGTGCTCACCTGCTATGGCCGTGGGCTGGAGTACATAGACCAGGCCACACGCAGCGAGAAGAACCCGCTCCCGACTAACGACAAAGAGGTCAGGAAATTCTTCGTGCGCAACAACATGAAGCGGTTCTTCGCCGAGCAGGTGACTGACTTGAAATATTATTTCTTCTGTGTCTGCGTGGTCATCTTGAACCGCGAGCGGACGAAGATCGTGCGCCTGGTGCATAAGGATGCCTGCCACATCCGCTTTCAGAAGGCTGACGAAATGGGACGTATCAAGCACGTGCTCTTTGCCGATTGGAAGGACAACGACAACCCTGAGCACGTTGAAGCCATCCCCTTGCTCGACGAGTATGACCCGCTGGGTGACCTGTCGGCACGTACCGGCAAGGAGAAAGACCCGCTGGGACAGTTCAAGAAAGCGCCAGGCTCACACATGAAGTTCGCCATTGTCTGCAAGATGCCGACCGTGGGCAGCAGCTACTATCCCATACCCTATTACTCTGCCGTGTTGCGCGATGGCTGGTATGACATCTATGGGCTGCTGACCGCTGCTAAGAAAGCCAAGATAAAGAACGGGCAGAATATCCGGTACCATGTGGAAATCAACACGAGATTCTGGGAAAGCCGCGCACGTGAAAAGGGCATCTCGCTCAATACACCGGAGTTCCAGGCGATGAAGAACGAGTTCGTTGCCCAGCTGCGCGACTACCTTGGCGGCTCTGCCAACAGCGACAAGCTGCTGTGGAGCGAGTTCAGCGCCTCGCTGGACGGGAAGAGTGAGCTGCACAACATCAAGGTGAACGTGGTGGACACCAGCAAGGCCGGCAACGAGTACAACGACGACGTGGCCGAGGTGAGCAACGTGCTGGCCTACTCAGACAACGTGCACCCGAACCTGGCAGGTGCCACGCCGGGCAAAAGCCAAATGAACAACTCTGGCAGCGACAAGCGCGAGCTGTTCACCCTGAAGCAGACCCTCGAGACCATGCCGCACGACATGATGATGACCGTGCACAACACCGTCATCTACTTCAACGGCTGGGAAGAGAAAGTCTATCCGGACGTGCCGATGATTATCCTGACCACGCTCGACCAGAATACCGATGCCAAACAAGTAACCACCAATAACGGACAGAAAGAAGATGGAAATACTGACGGTAATAACTAAGGAAGTCTTTGAGACGTATGTTCCTGCTGCCAAGATGCCGGAAAGGAACAGCAGCGTCTACAACCGGCTGCAGCAGCAGTTCGTGGCTGCCTACACGATGATGATACGCACGCTGGTGTCGCCCCAGTGCGAGGGCGAGCTCGACACCAACGAGCGGCTCAGAACGCTGGCCGTGCCCCTGGTGTGCATCGATGCCTTCGTGCGCACGTGCCGCTCGCTGGACCTGGTACTGACGGCCACCGGCTTCGGCATCGTCTCGACGGAGAGCACGGCACCGGCTTCGAAGAGCCGCGTCGATGCGCTCGTTGAGCAGCTGAGCCTTCAGGAACTGGACCTTGTGGACCAGATGATCCAGGAACTGATGACGGTCGGAGGCTGGGGCCTGACGGAACAGGCACAGATGCGCGTGGCCACGCTGTTCTACCGCCCGCAGCAGCTGAAGCACATGACCACACTGAAGCTGACAACGGACAACTGGCAACTGGCATTGGGCCGTGCCACTACGGCCAGTGCATTGCTCCGGAATGAAATCAGCGACGAATACATGGACGAGCTGCTTGGGAAGCTGCGTACGGCCACCATGGGGAACGCCGACATCATCGTCGTGCAGAAATGCCTGGCCTTCATGGCCGACTTCATCAGCATGTACGACATCAGCGGCGGCATACCCAACGAGGTGCTGCTGCGCCAGGTGGTTCACCAGCTGGAATGCTACCGAGACAGCTATCCCACTTATACCGGCTCTACACTATATGCCCGACGCCATGCAGAAAGATACCAGAACAAAAGAGAAGATTCCACGTTCTTCTTTATGTAGGGAGATGCGGTTCACCATTCCCAAGGGGTGGAAGGAACTCACTCAGGAGCAGCTGCGCTATGTGCTGCGCCTGCTGTGGCTGTATAACGACCGTACCGACGGCATAGACCGCGCAAAAATGGCTGCCTTCGTACATTTCTGCGGCTTCGAGGTGGTGCGACGCACCGACCAGGGATGGCTGTGCCGGCAGCGGAAGTCGGGCGACGCGTTCCTGCTCGACCCGGAACTGCTGCCGTCGCTGCTGGAGTCGGTGGAGTGGATTGCCGACACGGAGCAGATGAATGTGCGCATTGAGCAGGTGGGAGGATACAAGGCCGTGGACTTCGAGCTGCAGGAACTGCCTTTCGGCAAGTACCTGGAAGCAGAGAACATTTTCCAGTCCTACCTGCAGTCGAAGCAGGAAAGAAGCCTCTCGGAACTGGCGAGAATCCTCTACCTCGTCCCTGATGGGAGCGATGGCCCCGCATTTGCCGAGGAAGAGCTGCTGGGCGTTTTCCTATGGTTCAATGCCGCGAAGCAGCTGTTGGGGCGCATGTTCCCCAACTTCCTGAAACCCGCAGGGGAGAGCGTGGAGCCTGTCACGCAAGAGTCGCTCATTGAGGCCACGAGGGCACAGATTCGCCTGCTGACCAAGGGCGACGTGACCAAACAGAAGTATATCCTGGAAGAAACAGACACCTGGACTGCCATGGCAGAACTGGACGCTCTGGCCAAGGAGGCAGAAGAAATAAAACGTAAGTATGGAAAATAGCAGTTTTGACGCCATCGCCTATTTCTATGCGATGACTGAGCGTAACAAGCTGGCCAAGGAAAAAGGCTTTGTGCCGGTGACCATCAGCAACACCGACAACCTGGAGGGGCTGATGGAAGAGTACCGCGACAACGACCGCTTCGTGGCCATCACCGACACGAACAGCGGCAACCTGGCCAGTGCCGACGGCGCCTACGGCTTCACGAAACGCAGGGCCTACACCGTGTTCATCCTCTCGGCCTACGAGTATGGCAACATGCAGGCCCGACAGCAGGAGCTGGAGCTGTGCCGCGAGCTGTTTCTGCAGTTCGTGTCGCGGATCCTGCGCGACAAGTATCTCTACGACGAGAAGCAGATGTACTTCGACACCCACGCCATCCCCAACCAGGAGCTGGGCCGCTACTACCTCTCCGGCATGGCCGGGCTACACTTCACACTTTATGTTCACGAACCGGTAGATTTACAGTATGAAGAGGATCAATGGAGCTAACATGCCCCAGACCGAGGAGGAACTTCGGAAATGGGAGGATGAATGGAGCGACATGATGGTGACCATTTGGACGGAGAACATTGTGCGATTGGGTATCATCGACACGGGAAACCTGATGCGCTCGCTAACAGGCAATGTAATAAGAAATACCGACCAGAAGGAGATGGTCCACGAGTTTGCCCTGTACGGCATCTATGTGGCCCGTGGTACCGGGCGGGGCTACACGCCTGGCAATCCTGGCGACCTGCCGTTCCTCTCGCAGTCGTACCGCGTCGAGCACGGACTGAACAAGCCGAGGAAGGTGGGCCCGGCATGGGGCGGACGTGTGGCCGGTGGCAAGCCGCTCAGCAAGAAACGCAACTGGTTCTTAAGAAAGTACCTGCGTTCGATGTATGTGCTGGCAGAAATGGAACGCAACGTTTACGGCGAAATGTTCATGGGCAACCTCTCCAACGTGCTTGATGCCATACTCGGCGGTGGCGTAGGGGGAACTATTCAGGACCGCAACGGCAGGGACATGAGCCACGTGCTGGCCAATTTCTGACGGGTATTTTCAATCAGTCACACATTGATGTAAATTTGCAATTAACAGCAGCGACATGGACAACAGCCATCTGTACAGCTTCTTTGAAGCCATACGCGACGAGAAACGCCCGCGAGCCAATACGGCCACCCGTATTGGCGAGGCCTTCCTGATGTTGCTGGACTACCTGGCCAATATCGACTACCCCTACCTGCGCAAGGATATTGAGGATACGGCCCAGGAGCACATCACCTTCCTTAAAGGTGTCACGGCTCACCTGGAGTCGCTCTTCGAGGGACTGACGTTCTCCGGCATTCTCCGCAGTGAGGGAGCCACGGCCGATGGCGACGGCACGGGCATATACATGGACGCACAGACCGGCACCATCACCACCGACGGCCTGAACGTTCACGGGTGGATGAGCGTGGCCAAGCTGGTCTACAACATGATTCAGGTCATGGAGCAGGACTACCAGTTCTCCGGCGGCGGCGACATCGAGCGTGTGGCGGACAACGGCGACGGCACGCTCACCCTCTTCATACATAAGGAGAAGGAGGACCGCCACACGAGCTTCGCCGACTTTGACATCCTCTACGGCAAGATGGACGAGCAGATAGAGGTGGACGGCAGCTACTACTACCAGACCTCGTGGATGCGCGTCTGCGAGAACGGCGTCACCTTGCGCGACGGCATGCAGCCCGACGAGGTGCGCGTGGAGCTGTGGGACGACGCCATGGTGCCCGGAGGCCACAACTTCAAGCCCAGGGCGATGATGACCGTGGCCAAACGCGGAAATACCCGCGACGGCGCACGGCAGTCGTTCTGGGAACTCTCGACTACCGACGAGCGCATCACCTACTACTGGCACGTAGACCAGCCCATCCTCCGCGCCGACAACTACGCGCTGTGCCTGGGCATACTGCCCACCATCCTCGACGATGCCGGCGTGCTGCCCGACACGCGCGACCCGCGGATGCCGTCGCTCTACATCAACACCATCTTCTACGAGAACGCCCACCATATTTACTACCCCTCGCAGGTGGTCAAGGTGGACCGCGGACTATGGACACCCACGCCCACGGCAACCTATACGGGTACCAGCGGCAGCTACGACGGTGAGGACTACACCCAGGGACAGACCATCAGTGAACCCTACCACTGCGAGAGCTTCAGCCGCAATATGTGGCTGACGCACCGCCTCTCGCCCGCCAACCAGAGCCTGAGCGACGAGCGGCTGCTACAGAAGATGCAGAAGGAGTGGCACGTAGACAAGGAGACCTCGCGCGTATGGCATCACGGCGCACTGTGGGAGTGCCTTGTCGAGGGTACTACCGAGGAACCGGGCCTCAGTAGCCACTGGACGATGATCAGCGGCCAGCAGATGCGCCTGGACTTCATCTTCGACCGTGGCACGCTGGTGTTCGTCGATGATGTGCAGCTGCTGGCAGAGGCACGCATCCTCATAGGCACCGACGACGTGACCGATGACTTGCTGGCCCGTGTGGCGGCGGCACAGATGGACATCGGCTGGACGTGGCAGCGCATGAGCCATGAGGACGGCACACAGACTGCCGCCGACGAGCTGTGGCAGCCAACGACCGTGGCGGGGCAGCCCAACATCCTCGCCATCGACCATAAACTGGCCGACCCCTCGCGCCGTCAGGACTGCGGCCCGCTGTGGGAGCAGCAGCAGCGCGTTTGGTACCGCTGCACGGCACGCCTCTCCACCGGCGGCACGGCAGAAGGCGAGATGGGGCTGGGATAACTATATACTCTGAACTCTAAACTCTAAACTCGAAGATATGTATTACGTCATCGTACCAAGTGAAGTGTGTGAGCGCCGCAGGGTGTTCACGCGCAACCAGCGCACCCCAGACGGGCGCGTGGTGCTGACCCTGAGGGACCTGAACCTGACCAGGTTCAGCTATGGGTCGGTGGAGATAGTCAACGGCGACGACCTGCAGGCCATCATGGCCGCCGGCCAGGCACAGCCCAGTGATAACGATAGCCAAGTGGAGGGATAGGCCATGGGAAAAATCGTCAGCAACGACTTCGTCTTGAACGCGATGATCTCGGGCAAGACGCTCATCACTGGCATCGAGGTGACAGAAGGCGTGCTCTACCAGAGCATGGACGCACAGGGCAACCTCAGCCCCGACTGGACGAACGCGGGTCCCAAGTGGCGGGCAACCGTCAAGGACACCAATGGCATGGCGCACCCCTCGATAGCGGCACAGGAGAAGCTCTACTGGAACGGCGTGGAGGTGACCTTCGCCGCCACCGGCCTGAGCAACGCCGTGGGCACGGCCTTCCCAGCGGGCACCTTCAAGCGCACCACGGGCGGCGACGGCACATACACCTACCAGATCGTGAAGAACTTCTTCAGCGACTCGGCCAACGCCGACAGCGACCAGTTCCGCATCGAGGGCAAGATTGAGCTGCCGGGCGGACGGTTCCAGGACTTCACCACGCCCGACCAGCCGGTGACGCTCGTGCGCTACTCCACCGGCGGCACGCCCTATCTGGTGCTCATCGGCAACGTGCACAACATCACCGAGCAGGGCGGCACCGGCTACCTCGACGCCTTCCTCTACGACGTGACCACGATGAAGGTGGTGGAGAACGCCGTGCCCGAGAAGTGGTTCAACGTCGACGGCACAGGCACCGAGGTGGAGTGTACCACCGCCAAGGGCTACGCCAAGAGCGGCAACCGCCTGACGGTGCCTGCAGACGAGGTGAACGGCTACGACAACTTCTGCGCACGCTTCAAGGTGGGCAGCGAGTACTACCGCGGCTACGGCTTCCTGCGCGACGAGACCGACGCCATCTATGCCGCCTACGACATCCTGGGCGACGTGGAGGGTGCCGAGGTGAAGGAGAACGGGACGGCACGCGTGAAGATCTACGTTGTCGACAAGGACGGCAACGTGCTCAACTCCTGGGGCGCGCGCACGCTGGTGCCGGGCGTGGTGCTCAAGTGCGACGACGGCACGGCACTCACTCCAGCCACCTACAGCGGCACTGCCGACCAGCTGGCCAGCACCGACACGGCAGTGACCAACATCACCTACAAGGGCGAGGCCTGGAAGGGTACGCTGGCCGTGCCCTACGACAAGCTCGTCTCCGTCTGCGGCGGCCGCCTGCAGGGATGGATAAGCCTGGATCCCACAAACTAACCCGTGTGCAAGGCGGATTCCCCGCCTTGTCAAAAAAACATAACGACCCATGAAGAAAAGAACATACGTGGGGGCGGTGACACGCCCCATATCGCTCACACCGGCCATCCGTGTGGAGAACCCCTACAGCGAGCAGCACACTGACCAGCACGGCACGCTCACGCAGAGCTTCGACACACTCACCGGCGAGTACTACCCCAACCGTCAGCAGTACCCGACACTCTTAGGACTCCACGTGCTGATGGAAGACCACAACACCGCCGCCGCACAGACTGAGGTGGTATGGGGCGGACAGAATACCGTGACCTGGGAGGTCATCCGCGGCGGCGTCGCGACAGCCGTCACGGCACAGTCGACGGGCGACTTCACACTGAGCGGCAACTTTCTGCGGGTGAGGAAGAACCAGACGGTGGCCGACGGCAACGTCACCGTGCGCGCAACCGGCACCTTCCGCGACAGCGTGGGACGCGCCCAGACGGCTGTGGCCGAGCAGCCGCTGGGGCTGAGCGCATCGACGGCCACCAACCTCGTGCTGCTGCGCGACCGCCTGGGCACGCCAGGCTACGTGGGCGAGTTCTTCCGCCTGAACCCGCTGAAGCTCGACACCATGGCAAAGCTCTCACTGGCATCCAACTGGAGGAAGAGGTGCGCCGTGCAGCTCTGCGACGGAACGACACCCGTACCTGATGCCTTCACGCTGATGGGCAGTGACGCCCTGGACGAGGAAGGATACATGGACACGCCCGAGGGATCGGCCTTCTACTTCTGGTTCTACCGCATGCCTGACGGGAGGCTCATACGATGTACGGAGGACACAGAGTGGCTCGACGCGGCATGGACGGCCCACGGTACGGCCTCGAAGGAGGTGGCCGTGGACCTGACGAAGGTGCGGCAGGTGCGCCTGGTATGCCGTGCGGGCTACATACCCTACGGTCAGATGGAGGACTACCTGGGCGAGGACGGCATACTACAACCGGAGAAGCTCTACCTCGGATTCCGCGAGCAGTCCTTCGACGTGGGCGTGGAGCTGCCCGACGTGGAGCGCATCGACGTGGCCGACATCGCACACTGCCGCCTGGAGCGCACCGAGCTGGCCAGCAGCAGCGTCACCATAGTCAAGCGCGCACTGGTGACCGCCGGAGGCACGACGCTCAGCGACCTCGGTGAGACCACGCCCCATGGCAGCAGCACGCAGTCATGGGTGGAGAGGCTCTACGGCATAGAGTGGTTTGTCGCCAAGGCCAATGGCGACGAGGTGAGCATAGGTACGGGCGAGTGGCTACAGATTACACCCGCACGGCTGGCCGCGCTCTACGGAGCGGCACTCAATGCAGATGCCATGCCACAGATGAGCGTCTGCGTGGAGCCGAGATATCCGAAGCTCACAGGCAATAACTATGTGGAGGGCTACCAACGAGGGGCCAGCGCCGTCACGCCATCGCAGCAGCAGGGAAACAAGGAGTTCCTGCGCCAGATAGGCTTCTTCCTGCTCGACACCACAGACAACGAGGGAGAGACGACAAGGCCGATGAGCTTGCAGCGGAACAACATACTGCGCTTCGCCGGCGGTGGATGGGCACCGGTGGTGGGCATCAGCGCCGCCATGGCCGCCGACGCGGAGCTGGAGCTGTGGAGGCGGAACACGGCGGGCACATACGTCAAGTACTGTGATGCCGGAGCCTACGACCCGGAGGCGTATGTCGAGGAGGTGTTGCGCAAGTACTTCAAGGGCACGCTCACAGGCTGGCAAAGCGAGAGCGACGGGGGCTGGCCAAGGCTCTACAAGAAGGTGGACGACGACTATGTGGAGGCACACGCCCTGCTGCCATGGGAGACGACCGAGACAAAGTACACCATCGGCGTGGGATTCCCCTTCGGCGTCTATCTGCTCGACCACCAGGTAGGGGAGAGCGGATGGGAGTGGAACGGCATCTTCACCGACGTCACTGAGTGGGACGGCATAGACCTCAGACCCTATTACCTGGCTCCCACCGCCATAGCGCCGGGGCCATGCGGTCTGGCCAGCGGAAACAAGCTGCGCAACTTCTTCTGGCTTGAGAAACCAAGCGGATGGAGCGGCGGGCTGGAGGGGCTCATCGACGGATGCGTGATGTTCGCCGAGACGGGGCGCCACTACCCATGGGCCGCAGGTGCGACTAAAGGCGCCACTGCCGCGCAGGACATGGCCTACGCGCGCGCCAACAACAGCGCGGCAGGCCGCAGCTACCCTTTCGCCGAACTGGGCTTCCATGCGCTCAACACGCTCATCAGCAGCCAGGAGCTGCTCCACTCCCGCCGCAGCATCTTCGACAAGGCTCTCTTTGGCAGCGGCATCAGCGCCAACGACCCTTGCACCACGGAGCAGGAGTGGCGCGAGAACGGCGGCGTGCGCTTCCGCGAGCAGGGCACGCAGGCGTGGAGCTATGCAGTCTTCTCTGGAACGACGCCGCTGAATCACACCGAAAGCGGCAACTCATACAAGTCTTGGACCTACGGCCTTAACAATGCGAAGGCCAAGGAGCAGGTGATGGAGAGCCAGCTGGCGGCAAGCTTCGCGGTAGAGTTCGGCATCGTCGCCACCACACAGCCCGCCAGCCCCGCGACGTTCACCATGTACGGCGGTCGCTACTGGTGGATGGAGGCGGACAGCGCAGCGTCACCTGGCAACGGCTATATGAACTGTCGGGTCTACAGGGTGCTGGCGGCAACGCTGAGCGGCGAGTCGCGCAGTACGGGCGGTGCTGCCACATACGAGGTCGAAGTAGTCCTGCGCATGAGCCTCTTCGGCGGCATGAACCTCAGCGGCGACATCTACGTCTATGCACAGGGCGGGGCCGACGTCATACTCACGGCCACCACTGCAGGCACCACGGGCCTGAAGGCGGCGGCATGGGTCGTCACCGACCAGCGCCACTGGGACTACGACACTGAGGACACCCTCACCATGGCCGACGGTGCCGACGGGTATCCGGAGTCGCTGCAGGAGGGTGAGAAATTCCTCATAGAGAAAAACCCCCATGCCCTGCGCCTTGATGACGGCACGGCTGTTAACCTGGCAAACGACTGGAGCCTGCGCAGGCTGGGGTACAGCCCGTTGAGCCTGAAAGCGGGAGGAGGGCCCGACAGCGGGGAGTGCGCCTACAATTACGCCGCGCAAGCCAGCAAAGTAAACAAGGGCAAGCGCGTAAGACCCGGCCTTCTTTTTCGCGGTTTTGCGAACTGGTCAGCTTGCTGTCCGCGCTTTTGGTTTGGCCACAATCCGTTTTCCAACTCCACGAATCGCAATTACGGCTGCTCGGTCCAGGCTTTGATTGGCACGTAGGGCGCAGCAGCGCCGCAGGCGCAACAAAGCCGCTGCAAGCGGCGCGCAACGTCGGCCGTAAGGCCGACCCGGCTGCATTTTTTTCAAAAAAACGGTGGCAGCTTGAGGTTATGTCTTGATAAATGAGTACCTTTGCCATCGATATGAAAAAATCACGGGCGTCGCGTCAACCTCTGCATAGGGACTGAGGCCATGAAACGCGAGGACGTGGTTGAGCCTGACAAGGCAAAAGGGTGACGTGCCTCAGGCGGCCTTCGCTTTCGCGGTAATGCGAACTGGTCAGCTTGCTGTCCGCGCTTATGGAATGGCAACAATCCGGTTTCCAACTCCACGAATCGCAATTACGGCTGCTCGGCAAAGGTGAGATAATACAGTACGACACGGCACGCACCCGCCTGGAAGCGGCGAACACATAAGACCTGAAGGGGTGGCGGCACTCCGCGCGGAGTGTGACAGGTAAGCGCCCCGTGGCTCAGCCTGAGCCTGAGAGAGAATTTACTTAAACATTAACCGACATGATGCCAAGGCAAGGTGCATTCTGCACGATGAGCGACGTGGAAGCCGGGGAAATGGCGGCACTGAAAGGACGTGCCACCGGCAAGGCGGCGCAGGTGTGGCTTTCTGAGAAGGAGGCCAACCGTACTCGCGTCCTTGACCAGGCGTTGTCACTTTCCATCAGTACGGACTACCGCCAGCTGGAGAAGACCAATGCCAACGGCAAGGTGAGGCAGATTGACGCGCCGTCGCTGCACACGCTGGTGATACAACACCTGTGGATGGAGCTGGTGATGCCTTACTACATGAGCATCGAGCCGGGCGTGGCTCGCAACTGCCTGACAGGGCGGGGCGTGACAGCCGAGCAGAGGCAGGGCAGCGTGCTCAAGGAGGCTAAGCGCCTGTTCTACGACCGCCGTGAGCTGTGCTTCCTGGCCTGTGCCGACCAGAGGCAGTGCTACCAGCGCATCACGGTGAAGGCCTACCGGCGTGGCATGAAGGAGCTGCGCGACCGTGTGCTCAGCGGTTCGCCCGCTGAGAAACGCATGGAGGCAATGCCATACTGGCGCTGGCTCACAGACTTCGGCGAGCAGGTGTCTTTCGTTGACGGACGGCTGCCTATCGGCACGCCGACAAGCCCGCTGGTGCACCACATCGCCATGCTGCCCTTCGACCTCTGGCTGAAGGAGCAGTTCCCATGGGCCATACGCTATGCCGACAACGTGTGGGTGGCCACAGAGACGAAGCAGGAAGCCAACCAGGCTGTCTGGCGCATACGCCAGTTCTGGTGGTTTGCCTACGGTCTGCGCTGCAAGCGGCACATGGACTGCGTGCTGCCAATCGGCGAGCAGGGTGCCGACCTGTGCGGCTTCGTGGTGAAGCGGCTGCCCGACAAGACGGCCACCAGCCACGACAAGGGTGTCACCCTGATGCGCACGGCCACGCTCCGCCGTGCCGTGCGCTGCCGCGATGACAGGTCGTGGGCCAGCTACTTCGGGCTGATGAAGCACGCCGACTGCTACGGCGTCATGCAAAAGACAGAGCAAAGGATGAAACTGACGGAACTCACACAGCGCGTGCGCATCAACCGTGAGATGGATGCCAAGCACATCGACATGAAGGACCTCGAAGGAAAGGTGCACAACGTCTATAAGTATGAGATACGCCGGGGCAAGGAGGGCGACAACTGGATGAAGGCGCTCATCGGAATTCCCGATGTCGACAGTGAGACAGGCAAGGCCACGGGACGCATACGCGCCTACGAGTACCACGGTAACTATCAGGGCATCATACGCTGGCTGCGCGAGCTGGAAGCTTCCGGCATCGACTTCCTGCCTATCGAGGAGGGACGCATCGTCAACGAGTGCGGGTATATCTATGAGGGCAGCACCAACCAGATACAGTTTATAGAGGAGGATTAACGACTATGCCCGGGAGAAGAGTAGGCAACAGCTTTACGCTGGGGGTGAAGGCGAAGGATGGTACGGGCGTGAACCCCAACATCCTAAGGCGAACCATCTTCGAGAACATTGACGTCGTAAGCGAGGCGTGGGAGTTCGACGCCAGCCATGTGGCCATAGACACTGATGGGGGCAGCATGGTTGGCGGACGCAGGTCTGTGCGTCTGGATGCCAGCGCCCTGGGCCAATATGTCGACTTTCAGCAGAATGTCTATGGAAGGGTGAAGCCCAACACTTGGTATACGCTCTCATTCCACTGCCTTGCGTCAGCCAACTTCGACACGTTCCTGTATGACCAGAGCGGGCAGACGAGGTGGACGGATGCGGCCCAGGGATGCTTCGTGGATGGCTCTGGGACTCCGGCGCAGCTGGGCATGGACGGACGCCTGACGTGGGCAGCTACGCCCACAGGAGTACGTCACTGGGTGACGTTCAGGACTGGCAGCTCCTTCTCCACAAGGACGCTGTGGGTGCTCTTCCGGGCTCGCGCAGGAGGAAGCGTCGCCATCTGCATGCCAAAGCTGGAGGAGGGAAGGGTGGCTACGGCATACATACCCCATGAGGAAGACCTGGTGGGCAGAAGCGGCGTTAGCCCTGTGTATGCAGACCTGACCAATGAGTGCGACGGCGTGGTATGCGACAGCACGGGATATACCATCGGACAGCAGAGCGTGTCAACGAAAGTGCTGATGGGACGGGGCAACACGCCACTGCCATTTTCCTCAATAATATGCCAGGTTGAAGGATATACCCTGGGAACAGCCTTCACCAACAATGACGACCCTACGAAGCAGTTCCGGGCGCTGACCTATACCAACACTGGAACAGTCGTGGTATACGTGCGGCAAGGGACATACATGAAGTCCAAGGTCGTAAGCATTACGGTTAAGTCCGGGGAGGCAGGGGAAACCGTCACAAGGACACTGGAGCTGAGCATCAGTGGAGCATGGGCCGGGGTCAACGGGGAGCCTGCCGTCGTGTATAACCTGATGCCAAGCATGGACGTGGTAAGCTGCGACAGCGACAATATACCTCGCAGCGACAGCATCGCCTTCAGGGTGATGAAGAATGTCGGTGGAGGGGCTACAGAGGTGGAAAGCTGGGAAAACGAGGGACTGGCGCTATACCATAGCATAGGCGACGGTGAAATACAGGACGGCACGGCGACAGGGGCCGTGAAGACCATTACAGGCGTACAGAACGGGCTGTACTATGAAAACAGCCTCGTTGAGTGGATCCTCAAGAAAAACGGCATCGTCGTTGACCGTGAAGGGATAGGCACCGTAAGTGATGGTGTCGGCGGGGAACAGGGGCCTGGCGGCCCTCAGGGACCACAAGGGCCTCAGGGACCACAGGGACCACAAGGACCTGGCGGCGAAGCCTACTCCATCATGTCCACACTGGGCAGCATCACCATCGGACCCAACACTACATCAGGAACATTCACCGCCGAAGTCAGCTTCTACAAGAAGGTGGGCAGTGCGGCAAGGGTAGCCTATCCGTGCTACTGCAGCGTGTTCAGGAAGAAAGGCAGCACCTATACTTATCTCGGCAACAACGGCAGCAGCAAGGCTTCGAAATGGTATGCCGAGGGGCTTCCCGTCGTCGCCAGTACTTGCGACGCCCTGGTGTTCTGCATCTACGACAGTATGTCAAGCAGCCATAGCGGCTACTTGGCCGAGCTGGAGATACCCGTCTACAAACATGGCGACACCGGCCCTTCATATTGGCCGAGCGGCAGCTACGACCCGCTCGTGACATACAGGAAGATAGGAAACCGGACACCGCTGGTCTTCATGGAGGACGAGAGCATGACCGTGTGGAACGAGTATGCACAGGCTTACGGCGAATACTGGTACCTGACGGCTGACACCAACGTCGTGAACGGCACGCACTACAAGCCGCAGGACGGAAGCAGCTACTGGGCGAAGGCCGAGAACTACGGCGTGGTGTTGGTAGGGGCGCACTTCGCACGCTTTGCCAAGAACGGCGCAGGCGTGATGGCAGGCGACTACTTCTACTCGGCCAACGGACGCATCGACGGCGTGGAGCGCGTCGACGGGCAGGGCGCCGACGGCAACGTCGTGAGCGCCAGCAACCCGCCGGCATACACGCGATTCATGGGCGACCCTACGACGCAGAACGGTTATCTCAACAGGGTCGACCTGCAAGGCCCCGTGAATGGAGATAAGGCGGTGCTGGCCACCGTATACCTCCTGAAGGGGGTGTCCCTGAACATTAGGGTGAAAGGCAGTACGTACTACGACGGAACCACGAACAAAAACGCCTATTTCCGTGTCTACAGGGACCAGACGGGAGTGGGTGGCACGGGAATCATATACAGGATACAGCGGGAGCTATCGCTGACATACACGGCTGCAGAGACTGGTGAGTACACCATCTGCTACTGGGGACAGGACACGTCGACTAAGGCAACCTTCTTCCTTAGGTGGGAGGTGTCGGGACACTTCTACCCGAACTGGTGGGTGGACCTCAAGACCGGCAAGATGCACGGCGCAAAGGATAACTTCATCATTGACGGCGAGGGGGGCGTGAAGGTCAACGGAGCGATGATGACCCATAAGGTGAAACTGCAGGCCAGCTACAGCAAGTGGGTGACCTATCCCGACCATGCTTCCGGTGAGAGCGACTACTGGGACACCGGCGGCGACGTGTACCTGTATGAGCCTCAGAGCGACGGGCTGCCCGTAAGAGTGTACTCCGAACCGGACGCCATCTACTACGGACTGCGCAGCTGCAGGCTGTTGTACGACCAGGTGTATGTGGGCGTGGTGGGAGCGGCGGGCCGCCGCGTGGTCATATACCTGCCGCCGCCACACCTGTTCATCGGACAGCGCATAGCCGTCACCAACAACACCACTGGCTTCCCTCAAGGGTCAAGCCGTGCCGGCGTGTTCCTGCAGATGGACTATATGTTCTATACCAGGACGGACTACACGGAAGGCATCTGTCTGACAGGGCAGGAGGCCTATTTCGAGGATGACGAAACGGGAGCGCATGACAGCGACGGCAAGAACGGCAAGCCATATATCGTGGGCGTGCCGGAGGTTAGCGGGAGTGACCCCATACCTGCCTGCGGCATCTGGACAGGAGAGAACGTGCAGGCCGTCAACGGGGTGCTCTTCATCTCAAACCTCGTCGACGAAATGAACATCGAGGAGTATGAGTGGATGGAGCTGACTGCCGTCAGGGGCTACCTGGCCGAGAAATACGAGGGCACGAGCAGCTGGAAGGACACGATGAGCTACAATGCCTACTGGATGCTCACACGCTGGAAGAAGAAAACGTAACACGCTTTTGTCCTACCTGCAGTACAGGCCGCCATTTCCATTGACGGCCTGTATTTTCATTGAATGAAAGGAAATCATATCTTTGCGGAAAATTCACAAAGATTATGAAGCAAAATACAAAAGACTGGATTCAGTACCTGAGCGCCATTGCCCTGATAGCTTCGGCAATCGTATTGGCTTTTACTGCCTTCCTTACTATCAACGATGTGCCTGGAGGAGTAAACACATACATTGGCATTGCAGTCTCAGGCGGCCTGGCCATCTTCGGGGTGGCCGCCTACATGGTGAACCAGGTGACTCAGTTCAAGACCGAGGTGCGCAAGGAATTGGAACAGATGCGCAAAGAGGAAAGAAAGGAGGCTGTCGATGAATAAGGATAGCATAATTGTTGCCATGGGAACCGCACACCGGCTGCGTGAGCAGGGCAAACAGTCGCCAGACGGCAGACTCATAGAGTGTATCTACAGTCGGGAGATAGTGAAGGAAATAGCCGCGAAGCTGCAGGGCATGGGCTATCATGTGGTGACAGACTTTGAGCCGCTGGATCTGCCACGATCCATGCAGTCACCGAGTCCGAAGGTGGAACGGCAGCGCGAGCTGGTGCTACGGGTGAACTACGTCAACGAGCTGTGCCGGCAGGAGGGAGCGAAGAACGTGCTTTATGTCAGCATACACGTCGATGCTTCCGGCAAAGACGGAAAATGGCACGCACCTAACGGGTGGAGCGTGCGCGTGTCGGTGAAGGCTTCGGCAGAGAGCAGGCGGCTGGCCGACTGTCTCTTCGATGCAGCCAAGGCGCACGGGCTGAAGACGCGACAGCCAAAGCACGCACAGAAGTACTGGCCGCAAGACCTGTACGTGCTGAACAATACGCAGTGCCCGGCCGTTCTGACCGAGAACCTCTTCCAGGACAACCTCGACGATGCGGACTTCCTGCTTTCAGATGAAGGCCGGCACGTCATCGAGCGGCTGCATGTAGAAGGTATCATCAAATATATCGAGAGCTTATGAAAAACGTAATTCTTTATTGCACCCTCGCAGCAGCTGCCTTGCTGTGTTGGCTGGAGATGAGCAAGGTGGCCGAGCTGCAGAGTAAGAACAACCGACTGAGCGTGGAAATGGCTCATGCCCGGATTCCCTTGCAGCGCGACACCATACACGACAGCATCGAGGTGGTGACACAAGTGGTCGTGGAAGTTGCGCCTAAGAGCCTGAAGGATGCCCTCGCTGAGGATGAGCAGATCATCAAAGAACTCCGGCTGAAGGTGAAACAGCTGGAGGCCATGCAGACAACCACCATTGAAAACAGCGATACCACACCCGCCCATCACGATGCAGACAACAGCCTTTTCTACTACAGCGACCAGTGGGCTGACCTGCAGCTGTCGCTGAAGGACAGTACTTTCTACTATAATATCCGCGACTCGCTGAGTACAATGGTGTACCGCGAGTACCGCCACCACTTCCTCTGGTGGAAGTGGGGAACGAAGGGATACCGACTCAAAATCGTAAACTTCAACCCTCATGCGCGCGTAACTTATAATAAATACATCAAGGCTGGGAAGTAAGATTCTCGGCCTTTTTATGTGCTGCAAATGTTAAATTCTCGCCATCAGTACAAAATTTTGTACTAAATATTTGGGTAATACGAAATTTTGTACTACCTTTGCATTGTCAAACCAAAAGTATTACAAAATGAACAAGGAAATCACAGAACAAGAGAACGAGCTGCTCGAAGCAATCAGGAACTATCAGAGAGCTTACCCTAACGGACAAAAGGAACTTGGAAAATATGCAAGAAGACTTTTCCGCATTATGATGTACAGGTAAAACAAGGATGCCCCGCCTGCTTGCAGGCGGGCGGGGCTTAAAAAAATAAATAAATATGACAGGTATGGAAGCAACGATCACCAAAGAGAAGCCCACGACAATGTACCAGGTACTGGACGACATTGACGAGCATGTGAACTGGGGCGCGATTGCCAGAGAGTATTTCGACAGGTCGGCCTCGTGGTTCTATCATAAGCTGGACGGACGCGACGGCAACGGCAAGCCGACCGAGTTCAGTATTGAAGAACGCCTGCAGCTGAAAGGCGCACTTTGCGACATTGCCAGCCGCATTCGCAAGGCAGCAGATGCCATAGAGATTTAGGCGAGGGAGTAATACCCCTTTGTTTGACAAAAGCCGCCCGTCGCCTACGGGCGCACCCTAAAAGCAGTCATGCCTTCAGCATCGACTGACTTTCACAGAATGTAATTAAAAGGTCACTTAAATCCCCCTGCTTGCGACAAGTCGGGGTTTTTTCGTTTTTTTTCACGATTTTATTTGGCAGTTACAAATATAATCACTATCTTTGCAGCGTCAAAATTATACGAGCGGTACGAGAGAAGCCGCTGGATATACGTCCAGCCTTTTTTGTGCCCATCAACTTTTAAGGAAACAACAGTCTAACTGCACCGCGTCGGGTCACTGGATAACACCCCGAAGGCCTTAGCTCGTATAAGCCTTGACAGCGCGTAGTGCAGTTTTTAATGTCAAAATTATACGTGATTATGGAAAAGCAAGTAATGAATCAGAGTGAGCAGCAGGGGGCCATGTTCTTCTGCTGGGTGAAGGTGAGTGAGCGCCTGGAGAAGACGCTGGACAGCGAGGAGCGCCGCCTGGCTGAATGGTGCCGCCGTGAACTGGCCAACCGCGTGCTGACCGACGGCACCCTGTGGGAGCAGACGGTGAAGGCCATCGGCGAAAAGGTGGCCGAGCTGAACCGTGGGCGTATCGGCTTCGGGCCCTACTTCCACCTCGACGCCATGGCGCCCACCGACATCACCATGGGCTTCATCCGCATCAGCCGCGTGCATGCCCGCCACCAGTGCATCCACATCAGCGTGGGCCACTGCAACGGCTATGTATCGGCACAGCCCACGGCCACAGCCAGGCGCGACCGCCTCTCTTAGATGCTGAAACAACTGTTGCGTGTAGCAGCCAGGGGGATTCCCCAATCACTTTTAGGGATTTCCCCTTGGCCGTTTCAGAAATAATTATTAACTTTGCAGCAAAAGAAAGTTATTGCGTATGTTCGTCATATTGATCTGGATATTGATTATTTGGTTCGTCTTGGTTACCATTGGCACCTTGACGAGCAAGTAGTTTGTATTTTCGCAAGAAATCTGAAGGCGGTATATTTGTACGACAAACAAATATACCGCTTTTATCATGGCATCACGTGAAGAGAAATTTACCGCAACTATTGAAATCAACTCACAGCAGGCACAGAGCAGGCTGAACGAGCTGAAGAAAGAAGTGGACGACCTGAAGAAGAAGCAAAAGGAGGCTCTGGCCGAGAACACTGCCGAAGGAAAAAAACGTGCACAACAGCTGCAGAAAGAGATTGACCTTAAGAATAAGCTCTACCGGCAGGAGGAAAAACACGTAAAGGGACTCGATGCAGCCATGCAGAACCTGTCAGAGAAAACTTATAAAGACCTACAGCAGGAGGTTCGCGTCCTGAACAAGCTGATGCGCGATGGTACTGTGCAAAAATATTCAGAAGAGTGGCAGGCCATGGCGGAAAGGGTCAAGCAGTGCAAACGGGAAATGAAAGAGTACGAGCAGGCCGTGACCGACATGCCAAAGAAACTGTCGCTTTGGGAAAGGGGTACCAACTTCCTTAACAAGAACTGGGGCGCGCTTACCCAAATCATCGGTGCCGTCACCGGCCTTTCCATGACCATACGCAAAGTGACGTCCGACTATGCTCAGATGGAGCAGGAAATGGCTAATGTCCGCAAATACACAGGGCAGTCCATGGAAGAGGTGGAGCGGATGAACGAGGACTTCAAGCGGATGGACACCCGCACCAGCCGTGAACAGCTGAACCAGCTGGCAGGGGCTGCAGGAAGACTGGGGATACAGTCGACTGAGGCCGTCGAGGAGTTTGTGGACGCAGCTGACAAAATCGGCGTGGCACTGGGTGACGACCTGGGCGACGGGGCCGTAGACAAGATAGGCAAGCTGGCCATGGCTTTCGGCGAGGATGAACGCATGGGGCTGCGCGGAGCTATGCTGGCCACCGGCTCTGCCGTCAACGAACTGGCGCAGAATAGCAGTGCACAGGCAGGCTATCTCGTTGACTTCACCGCACGTGTAGCTGGCTTCGGCAAGCAGCTGGGACTGACTCAGGCACAGATCATGGGATTCGGTGCGGTGATGGATGAGAACCTCCTGCAGGACGAAATGGCCAGCACCGCCTTCGGAAACATGCTCACCAAGATGCAGACGGACACGGCAAAGTTCGCCAGGATAGCGGGCATGGACATCAAGGCCTTCACCGACCTGCTTAACAAGGATGCCAACCAGGCTGTGCTCACGCTGGCTGACAGCCTGAAGCGGGCAGATCCGCAGACCATGATGAAGATGCTCGACGACATGGGGCTGGATGGTTCGCGTGCCGTGGCGGTACTCGCCACGCTGGCCGATAAGATTGATGATGTGCGTGACCGCCAGAGAATAGCAAACGGCGCATACGCCGAGGGCACGAGTGTCATCAAGGAGTTTGAGATACAGAACAACACCGTACAGGCCGGCATCGACAAGGCCAAGAAACAGTTCCTCGACTTGTCCGTCGAGCTGGGGAAAAAGCTGTTGCCTGTCGTTAAATACACCATCAGCAGCACCTCTTTGCTGATTAAGGGTCTGAATTCTCTTCTCGATTTCGTGTCAAAACACAAAATCCTGATTATTGCCCTCACGGCAGAAATCGCCATACTCAATGCCAAGCGCCTTTACGGAATTGGTCTGGCTAAGAAAGAGGCTCTTTGGAATGGACGCGTGGCCGAGTCTATAAAATCCATAGGAACAGCCATCAAAGCCAACCCTTGGGGAATAGCCATTACGGCAGTCACGGCATTCGTTGCTCTCTTGACGGAAGCTGCAGAACGAGGCCGAAAGAATACTGAGGTGATGACAGCGCTGGGTAAGGCACACCAGAAAGCAGCTGAAGATTACGACTCGGAAAGGGCTAAAATTGAGATGCTCAACAGACAAGTACACAACAACAAACTTTCTTACGACCAGAGGAAGGAGGCTCTTGACGCCTTGAAGGAAATTGTGCCGTGCTACCTTGGAGACCTTGACAAGGAGAAAGGTCTGATCAATGATAATACAGATGCTCTGACCGATTATCTGACCCAGCTCGAGAAAAGCATCAAGATGAAAGCTGCAAAGGAAGAACTGGAGGAAGTATATAGGAAGAAACGTGAACTGGAAAGACAGCAGACTAATCTCAACCAGGATCTTAATGATGCAAACTTCAGTCTGGCAGCCGCCAATTATTCAGCGACTACTCAGGCTAATCGTCTCGGAACTTCTGGAATGAGAAACTTGTCGAAAGGAACCGACCTGGCTACAAAGAACGCTCAGGCGAGGGTGAACAATGTCAAGGAACAGCTTGCTGACGTACACAATCAGCTGCAGCAAACTGAGACAGACATAAAAGACCTTAACAATGAAATAATATCAACCTCTGCGGAACTTAGCCAGCTGAAGAAGGGAAAAGCCACCCCTGATAGCAACGATGCCGACAGCGGCGGAGGTGGTGGAGGTGGCGGAAATGGAGGTAACGCTGCAGACGACCCACTGAAAAAGTTGGAAAAGGACCTGAAGGATGCGCTGCAGCGGCAGCAGATTGAGGCCCTGCTGTCCTATCGCCAGGGAGAAATCAGCTATCAGCAATACATGGACCGGCTGGACGAGCTGCAGAAGCAGAGCTTTGCCAACCGCCGTAAGGCGTATGAGGATGCCCACGCCACTGAGCAGCAGGAATACTGGCAGCTGCTGAAGGAACAGAGCGACTACCTGGACCGGCAGACCGAGGAGGGACGCAAAAAGCGTGACAGTGAGCTGCAGCGTGACAAGGCGCTTCGTGAAGCCAACATCAGACGACAGTATAACGACATCGCCTCGGAGATATACCAAGACGAGGAGGCAATGAACGAGGCGCTCTTCAGGAATGAGCGGGAATTCCTGCAGAAGAGAATAGAGAACGCCAGGCAAGGCACGCAGGAGCGCATGCAGCTGGAACAGCAGCTGGCCGACCTCGACGAGCATCACCGCCTGGAGCTGGCCGAGAGCTACGAGAAGGAGCTGAAGCAGATGCGCAACAGCTACTCCAGACTGTCAGCTCAGGAACAGATGGAAACTGAACTGGCAGGACTGAAGCTTCTCTACGAGTCGAAGATGAACCAAGGACGCATCAGCGAAGAGCAGTACCAGCAGATGATCCAGCAGATCCGAGAGAAGTACGCCAAGAACATCAAGGACGAGCAGGATGAAAGGATTCACAAGGGCGACAAGCAACAGTCGAAAGGAACCAGCATCGCCGACGGCGTTTTCAACCTCTTCACCATCTCCGATAACTACAAACAGGAGATGGAGGCTATAGACCAGATGCTAGCCGACCACACCATCACTGAAGAGGAAGCCGCCGAAAAAAGACGAAAGATATGGCAAGATGCACTGGGAGATATTGGAGATGCTGCGCGTATCACCTTCGAGGGTATTGGAAAAATAGTGTCGGCCGCCAGCAGCTACGCCCAGGCATGCAGCGACGTCGAGGTGGCCAGGATTACCGCCAACTACGATAAGCAAATTGAGGCTGCCGGAAAGAACAGCAAGAAACGGGAGCGCTTAGAGAAACAGAAGGATGAAGCCATCGCCAAGGCGAAGACCAAGGCCAACAAGAAGGCCATGGCCATGGAGATGGCACAGGCCATAGCACAGACGGCCATGGGTGCCATCAGTGCCTACAGTTCGACCATGGCCGGTGCGCCATATCCGGCTAACCTGGTACTGGCCCCCATTTCGGCAGGCATTGCCCTCGCTGCCGGTGCCCTACAGATCGCTACCATCAAAAAGCAACACGAGGCGGAAGCTGCCGGCTACTACGAAGGAGGTTTTACTGGCGGCACCCAATACCGCAAGGAGGCCGGTGTGGTGCATGAAGGTGAATTCGTCGCCAACCACCAGGCCGTGAACAACCGACAGCTAATGCCGGTGTTCTCTCTGCTCGATCAGGCGCAGCGCAACAACCGCGTGGCCTCGCTCCGAGCTGAGGACGTGACCAACGTGATGGGCGCAGGTGGCTCGACGCAGATTGTAACACCTATCGTCAACGTGCAGACCGACAACGAGGAGCTGCGCAGTGAGCTTGCGCGTATGCGGGACATTAATGACATGCTGCTGCTTCAGCTCCAGCAGCCTATCGACGCGCGTGTCGTACTGACAGGGCCTGACGGGCTGAATGAGCAGCAGAAAAGGCTGAATAGGATGTTGAGGAATAAGTAACATAAGCTATGACAGAACTGTACTTGAGGAAAGAAGGCGGAGAATGGACGCGTGTCTGGTTCGACGCCGGCGACGGAGGGTTCAAGCTGACCAGCGAGAACCCCTATTTTACCCAGTCTGAGACATATACGCTCGAAGTGAGCCTGCCGATGAGTCTGCTGGAGAACAGGATGGTCTTCGGTAACATGCAACGTATGGATTGCTCAAAAAGCAGACTGTCCATGGAGTGTCGCCTGATAGTAGACAAAACCCCTGTCCTCTTCGGCAGGGCAGAGGTGGTGCAGGTCACGGACCAGGGCGTGAAGGTGCAGCTGCTCGGAGGAACGAGCGAGATAAAGTTCCTCTCTGACAGGGATGGGACATACATCGACGAAATGGACCTCGGCGAGCTGTCCATGGTCGCCGACGGATACTCGGAAGGCGGAAGGGAGCTGTACAAATATTCGGCCAGCAGCAACGTCAGGATCCAGATGACACCCGTCTTCGACGAGACGAGAGGACGGCACTCCGGAGGACTGGCACCCCAGCTGTGCCTGGTCGACGTGCTGGCACATGTCATCTCGCAGTTTGGGTTCGAGGTGACCGAGAACTGCCTTGACGCGTCGCCATGGAACTGCATATACGTGGCCAGCGCCTTGAGGACGAGGGTACTTCGTGAAACGCTGCCCCACTGGAAGGCTCACGAGTTCATAAGGGAGTGCTGCAACTTCTTCAACGTCAAGGTCGCCGTAGACCAGGCCAGGCGCACAGTGAGAATCGTTAGCAATACAGGCATGCCTGGGTGGGAGCGCATTGTCATCGAGCCGGTGGACGAGTATAGCAGCGAGATGTCCGAGACAGAGGCCCATGGGCTTGCAAACGACAGACTGTCATTCAGCCTCTCCGACTCGGAGCACCATGACTACGACTGCCTGGAGGATGACGTGCGCAGCGTTCTCAGCAGGAAGAGCTTCGCCAGCCGCAACGAGGCGCTGCAGGCATGGAGAGGCATGGATGAGGAACTCAGGAGAAAGTACGTCTTCGCAACGCCGGAGGGGAAGTATGCTTCCTGGCTTCACGACTTCAGCGACGCTGGCGCGGAAGAGCCTGTGGAACAGTTCACGCGCATCGACATGTTTGCACCGCTGGAAAGGGAACACGCCAGTGGGGAGACGGTGCTGAAGATAGTCCCGGCCGCCATGGCCGACTTCTGCGTGGACACCGAGCACGGCGGGGCCTCATGGCGGACATGGTACCTGATGCCGGCGGTCAGCAACCCGCTACCTGACAAGGACTGGAGGTTTGGTGGACAGGCAGGAGGCTCCACTGGGTCGGAGGAGATTCCCGAGGCGACGGTACAGGAATATATCGAGGGCGCTGCCGAGGTGAAGACTGGCGAGCAGAAGGAGGATAGGCTGCAGGTGATGTTCGTCGACGATACCAGCCAAGTGTATTTCTTACAGCACGACCTGACACGCGACACCTGGTCGGAGGGCGAGGGGAGCGTCGGATTCACCGACAGCCAGTACAAGAGGCCGCACAGGGGCAGCGGGCACAGGCCGTGGTCGCTATCGCTCAACAACACCGATGCGGAGTGCTATCTGGGACAGCTGCACCAGAACGGGTTCCACTTCGACCTGAAGGCAAGGCACGTGTTCAGGTTCCTGGCCACAGGTATGCCCGACCCCAACAGGATATTCGTGGTAAGGGGGAAGCTTTACGGCTGCGAGAAGATTGAGGCCAGCGTGACAGAAAAGGGCTTCAGCCACCTGATGACCGGCTACTTCTTTGAAATGCTGTAATTGCACACAAAACATAGGTGTTTGCACACGCTTTGCACTCAGGCGCACACCATTCCAGCCCACCCTAAGCCGTATGCTTCCGCATCTTGCCCTGGTGGCGTGCGCCTGTGTGCAGCGTGTGCAGTCATAAGTAGCCTTCAAAGTCTGCAAGGACATCATACACTTTCATTCCGCGTCCCTGCAGGTACATGTTCGTGGTCTGTATGCTACTGTGCCTGGCCTGTTTCTGGGCTACTTCTACACCTACGGCATTGGAGATGTCACGCAGCCCGCTGTCCTTTAGACTATAGAACATGTAGTGCTTAGGAAAACCAAGCGCTTCACGCACTCTGTTGAACTCCTGGGAGAAATAGCGGGCATCCTGTCGATTTTCGGAGGGAAGGAAACCGCGACCAAACAAGTAGCACTCGTTATGATGGTCGAATACATGCAGCTCAATCATCAGCTTTATCACTTTGTTGGGCAATTTTATCTTACCGTCTCGCCGGTTCTTACTGATTTGACTGCTGACAAACACGCTTCCCTCCTTGATACTGATGTCCTTCAGCTTGATGAAACTCAACTCTGTTGGCCTGATGGCCGTGCAGTATTCCATCATCACCGCCAACAAGAAAGGCTTGTTGTTCTCCTGAAGATAAGCGCTGAGCTTACGGAGGTCTTCAGGTTCCAGAGGCTGGCGAAACTTGCCGTGCTCTGGCAGCTGATGGATATACTGGATGGGATTCTCATTCAGGTAACGCTTTTCAACCATCCAGGAACAAAGCGTTGACGACCATGTCCGATAATTGTTCCTGCTCTTGGCCGACAGGTCCCGGTCAATGAGCAAGTAGTCAAAGAAATCCACCCAGAAAGCCTGGTCCATTTGATAGCACATCCTGACAGGCTGCAACTGCTCACTGATATATTCCTCCAGGATCCGCAATCGAGAGGTATAGTCGTAGAAGGTTTTCTGTTTCAACACACCTTTCTTGTTTACATTTATAATATACGCGCGATAGCGCTCCAGAACATCTTTCACGGCAGAGTCACTGCGTGAAGTATTCGTAGGCGCCCACACGTTCCAACCGTGAGCCACCTGGTTATAAATGTTGGCAATGATACGGTTTGCTGCAAAGTCGCGCTCCCTGCCTGGCCTGAAACGGTCGAGCATGTATTTCTTCCGCTTCAGCTTTCCAGTCATAGGGTCGGTCTGAGAAAACCAGATGTAGGAGTGTGCGCCGTCATGGCGCTGGGGTGGAATGAAGTCAACGATTCGGCTTCTTTTAATTACGTCGTTGTCGTGTTCTGTTTTAGGAAACATTTTTTTAACGTTGTTTGGCGAACCCCCCAACGTTTATGAAACATTGTCCGAATTGTGTCCGAGCTGTCGGCTCGAAAAAGCCGCAAGTCCTTTGTTTAGGGCACTTGCGGCTTCTTTAGTTGCGGAGGCAGGACTCGAACATGCGACCTCCAGGTTATGAGCCTGGCGAGCTACCAACTGCTCCACTCCGCGATGTTTTTTAAATCGAGTGCAAAGGTACGCTTTTTTTCTTAAACATGCAAAT
>Ga0310691_10000950_pt1 | contig 48544 bp, 88 predicted proteins | sample 176DNAGHGlowgp2_FD_203887 | JGI IMG/M metagenome (GOLD analysis project Ga0310691, IMG submission 203887) | Sheep rumen microbial communities from Palmerston North, Manawatu-Wanganui, New Zealand - 1766 DNA GHGlow gp2 (v2) (version 2) | ecosystem: Host-associated > Mammals > Digestive system >... | reverse complement strand
GAAAAAAAGCAAGAAGAGCCAAAAGACGATAGCGGATGGGATGCTGAAACAAACTCATTCACAGACCAGATTCCATTTTAAGTTTATGTGGGCACGCTAACATTTGTCTCCTATTGTTTTTGTTAAACAGTGCCCACGCCTAGATTAAAAGGGTAGGCGATAACGTTGGAGAGTTATACCAGACTGTAAATCTGGCGCTTTGGCTGAGTTAGTTCGAATCTAACCCTACCCACCATGGGGTGGCACATTTAACAAAATGTTGTTCTTGTTCTAAATGTATAACCGCCACCCCGCCAATTTTTGAAAGAAGGAATAAAATGCACGGAAGTAGAAAACCAACAGAAAAAGAAATTGAAGCCGCAAAGATGTATCGGTCGATTCGCAAAGCCAATAAGATTGGATTAAAGCTAATGGCAAGAATGACCGGTTATGATTATCATTATCTGACACACGTTGAGTCTGGGTATGACCCAATTAGTATTTCAGTAATGGAAGAATATGAGCGAGTGATAAATTATATTAAGGACGGATGCCAAAAAAATAAAAGAAAAAGAAGAAATTTGAAAAAAGTTCTTGACATTTAATTTTGTTTGTGGTATAATGGGCTTGTTCAAAAAGAAAGGAGACCAAAATGAGAAAATTGAACAAAGACGAAATTGAGGTTAAGGTAAAGCAAGTATCTGAAAAGGGTGCTGTGTTGTTGCTATATAAAACTGCCCGTGTTGATATGGCAATCTTGGATGAAACCTATGGTGCTATGAACTGGCAATCCGATTACAAGGTGGTCAAAGATAACCTTTATTGTGGAATTGGCGTATATAACCAAGACACAAAAGACTGGGTATGGAAATGGGATTGCGGTATTGAAAGCCGTGAGGACGAGGAAGGAAACCAAAAGAAAGGCGAAGCGTCTGATGCTTTCAAGCGCGCAGGCTTCAAATGGGGAATTGGTGTTGAGTTATATTCTGCTCCCTTTACATTCGCAAGCGTTGAAACCGCTGGAGAAAAGGGGAAAGATGGCAAGATTCGGTACTCTTTGAAAAACAAATTCCAAAAGTTTTTTGTTGATGAAATTACCTATAATGAAAAAACTGGCGACATCAAGGACTTGGTAATTGTTGATGACAAAGGGGTTATTGTTTATAGCAATGTTAAAGGCAAAAAGCCTACACCGCCAAAGCAAGAACAAAAGCCAACAGGAAACAATACAACATTCAATGATGAGTTGGTTAAAAAGCGTGTTGCACAATGTATGGCATCCATTGAAAAGCACGAAGGAAAATACGAGGACAACGGAGAAGAATACAGAAAAGTAACTAATTTTGCTAACAAGGTATACGAACTTGGTTATGAAAAGGAAGCAAATGAAATTATTGCTGCCTTAGAAGCCAAGACAGAAAAAGATTCTATCCCGTACTGAGGGATGGGTGTGGTTGGTGCGAATAACGGTGGAATAAGCACAAACAAAAAATAGTCTGTATCATATGGCAACCATCACCGTCAAACCATTAAAAAGGAGGTATAAAATGGGAGAAAGAAAAACACAATGCAAGACAGTATTAAACTATTTGAGAAAACATAGAAAAGGTCTAACGAGTATGAAAGCCTTTTGGTTTTGGAGAATGACAAGATTGGGTGCAAGAATTTATGAATTAAGAGAAAAGGGGTATATTATTCAAACTATGATGGAAGATAACACATTTTGTCCGGGGCAACACGCAAGATATGTGTTGATTAAGGAGCCGACAGATTGTGAACCATTGGGTGTATGAGTTGTGGCTGGCTAGATTGCAAAATAAGAAGAATATGCACAAGGTCTTTTTTTCAACTTTTTATTTGTTTAATGACCTTCATTGATGCCAGCCCCCTAGATGTGTTTAGACCATTTAATTTTTTTCCAGTCTAAACACTAGGAGAGTGGGCGGTCTCCTGTATTTCCCCCTAAGTCCCACTCTCCGACCTTTTGGGATGTAGTTCAGATGGATAGAACAACGGACTTCTAATCCGTATGTCGCAGGTTCGAATCCCGCCATCCCAGCCACCACGGTCGTGTAGTTTAACATGTGGTAGCAAAAAACGTCCGAATGCTTATAGGACCATAGACGTATGGGTGAGGCTATTGGACAAGTTGGCTCAAAGACCAACCACGACCCGCGATTTAATAACATATAGAAAGGAGTTGTTATGAAAGAAGCATTAAAGAACCATAAAGTATTTGACGAACTATACACACCAATTTACGCTGTGAGACCAATTATAAAGTATATTCCTAGGGATGTAAATACAATTTGGTGTCCTTGTGATACAGAAGATAGCAAGATTGTAAAAGTTCTAAAGGCCGCAGGTTTTGAAGTTTTTTGCAGCCATATTGAAGATGGACACGACTTTTTATTGGAAGAAACAAAGACGCCATACGATATGATTATTACGAATCCACCCTTTTCAATTAAAGACAAAATTATTAAAAGATGTTATGACTTAGGAAAGCCATTTGCTTTGCTGTTGCCACTAACCGCATTAGAGGGTCAAAAGCGTGGCGAAATGTGGGACAATGGCGGAATTGGTGTTGTTGTGCTAGACAATCGTGTTGATTATAACGGAAAGGGCTCTTGCTGGTACAATACATCTTGGTTTATACACAGCCCATTGACAGACGGAAGAATCTTTTTTGAAAAAATTAAAAAAAGTTCTTGACATTTACAAAAAAATGTGGTATAATGCGTAGTATCAAGAGGGCGATGGAGACCTGATTGATAATGAGAAAGGAAAAAAATATGACAGCAGAAAAAAACAAAAATGAATTTAATGAATTATTGGAAGACCTAAAAGGTGTCGTTCAAGACTGCATCAATGACGAATGGTTTGAGGCGTGCCAAAACTACGAATTTGAAACAGCAGAGGAATACGAGGCATATGGTGATACCTATGTAAGTTCTGGCTCTTACATAACAGATAGAAGCAATGATGCATTTAGACAAGACTTTGAAATGGACAATCAGCCAGATGAACTTATTAAAAAACTTATGGTTTATCCTGGTTTTAGAGAAACGTTGAAAGATTTGATTTCAGAGGTGGTAAAAACAAAAGAATTGGAGGTATAAAATGGCAACATCAATTTTAGATACAAGTATTGATAAATTAAGAGAAGACCAATTAAAGGCATTGAGAGAACACTTTTGCGGTGTATTGGAAGAAATCAGGAATCTCTTCATGGAAGAAAAATACCAAGAAATTGCCGACAAATATCTTAAATGGAGTCCTGCTGGAGATTGTATGGGGTGTGAAAATTACTATATAAACTTTTACTGGCATCCTGATGCTGACGAATGTGATATAGGTGATATTCTACAAATGGCTGCAAAACTTTCAAATAAAAAAATTAACTTAGATGTATAATGAAAGGAGAACAAAATGAACTTATTACAAATTAAACAAAAAATGTTAGAAAAGGCAGTGTCTGAATCATATATGGCAGACGCGTGTGGTGTTAGCAAATTATATTTACATCAAGCAGTGGAGGGAAAAATACCAATGACAAACAAATTATTGCAAAAAATTGAGCACGTATTTAAGACGAGGGAAGCAGGGAAATTGGCTTCTGAAAACGCCAAAAAGGTTAATGAAGAAAAGTTATCAGATGATGTTAAAAAACTTAGAACAAGAAAAATATGTGTTGGGGCAACCTTTAAGGAAATTGCGAAGGTTTCTGGCTATAATCAAGACTATGTTTACCAAATCTTTTCTGGAAAACACAACTCACAAAATGCTATTGATAAAATTATGGAAGCTCTTGATAAAATTGAAAACGGTGAAAAAGAAGAACAAAAGTCAGACCAACCCGTCATAACAAAGGAAATTACCGAAGATGGATGTGTTTCTGATAATGGCGAAACATTAGTAAAAGCAGAAAAGCATTTTCCTGTTGGTGCCAGTGTTCTATTCCCAATGTCAGAAATTCCTTCAAACACTCTTTTAAGTGGAATTGTTGGTATGGCCCGTGAATATATTAAAATCTTTGGCAACACAATTCAAGATATGGAATTTGAATTGGACAACAAAGAAGTTCATTTTGTGGTTGAAATTAAAGATAAGGAGGTATAACAATGAGTGCTTGGTTGATTTATATTTGGACAAGGTTAGACCCAATTCTGATTGCTACTATTATTGGAACGATTGCTTCTGGTATGGTTAGTGGTTTATGTTCCATTGCTTATTCTGTTGAAAGGTCAACATATTCCGAAGAAACGGATGACGCAAAATTTTGCAAACAAATTGTTAAAAAATGCTTTCCTGTTTTTGTTATGTGTCTTTTATTGTGGGTGTTTGTTCCAGATAAAAAGGACGCTGCTATGATTTATGTCATTCCAAAGATGGCACAATCCGAAACATTTAATACCATCAGCAAAGAAACACCAGAGATTACAAAGTTGGCTTTGGAAGCATTGAAAGAAACATTACAGGGTATGACAAAAAAGGAGTCCAAATGAAACAGATAACGATTTATGAGTTCTTGGAAAGAAATGCTGATATTATGAATGCTGAATATGTTGCGTATGACCCTATTTTTGGTTGGTTAACATTTTGGAAAGAACCTAGTTTTAGGACACCAGAGATAGGTTGGAGTGAAGGAATTTGTCTTAAAGACGATTTTAGAATTGCACCATTTGAGGGCAGATGGCAAGATTCACTAATCAAGGTTGAACATAAGGAGGAAGAATGCAATACACAGCAATAAACATACCATCACTTGAACGTATAGCAAAAGCTCTTGAAAAACAAAACAAACTTCTCGAAAAGAGCGTTGAAATATCTGAAAGGGCGTTAAAACTTCAAGAAAATTATTTTAAGGCTGAAGAAGAACTCCGTAATAACTTTCGTGAAAGGGAAGAAAAAGAATTAAGACATTTACTTCAAAGCCCTAAATACTGGCGTGACCAAGACCCTGAAACAGTTAAAAGGGTTGAGGAAGGATTTAAGAGATTATATGGATAAGGAGGAAGAATGAAAGAAGTAATAAAACAATTATTAAAGCGTAGCGATTTTGTTCAAGCTGTAGCAGAAGAAATGGGAAAAGAACTCGCAAGACAAAAGATGGAAGATACTTGGTTCCAAGATTGGAACAGCGAGTTTTTTGACACACTACGAGAAACTGTAAATAAGCAAGTGCTTGAAGCAGTAAATGAATATATGAAACAATACAATGTAAAGGGCACTATTCAAAGTACCGTGAAAGCATTTCTTGTTAAAAACATTTCTGACATATTGGATGGAAAGAATGAGTAAATCATATAAAAGGTATATCCCACCAGACAAAGGTTGGAACATTGCAGAGGCGAAACGAAACAGGTGGTGGGGTAGCCATCATAATACATATAACGGAAAGAATATGAAGGTATATTGGCTAAATGTATTCAACAGAAGATTAAGAAAGTTTTTTAACAAGATGATAAGGGAGAGAGAATGAAAGTAAGCACAATAGGAAAATTGATTTTACAATCCGAGTTTAATGCAAAGTGTGATTCTTGTGGAAAGATGTTTAATTTTACATTAAATGATGATTGCTATGTTTATGTTCCAAATGGTCGTGTAAGGGTTAAATGCCCACACTGTGGACAGGCACACGACACATCTTTAAGAATTGAAAAAGTAAAGGATGGAGAATGAAAGAAGTATGTGAAAATGATTTAAGTTATTTGGAAGCAAAAGATTTACGGTTTGGTGGCTATGCTGGACAAACTAGGGATTTAAGAAAACACGCCATCAATTTGTGGGGAGAAAAGGAGATTGCTTCTTTGCCAGACTTTGATATAGAAAACAAGTTCAAAAAGGCAGGATATGTTCCTGTTGTTGTTAACCACGATGGAAACAATGAAGAAGATATATATTTAGTAAAGAAAGAGCAGTTGGCGTTTGCTATACACCTATCAAGATAAGGAGGAATAATGATTTCATTATCAATATGTTTGTTTGAAATGATTTACTGGATGCTCACGGGCGGACATTGTTTTGGACACCTAGCAGAGCCACAAGGTGCTATGGCTTGCACTATGATTGTTCCATTAGAACTTTTTGTTGAAATTATGGTTATAGTTGGAATTAGCATTTGGAGGTCAAAATGACAATACAGTTATACAAAGGCGATTGCTTGGAAGTGATGAAACAGATACCAGATAAATCTGTGGATATGATATTGTGTGACTTGCCTTATGGAACGACAGCGTGCAAGTGGGATACGATTATACCTTTTGATATATTATGGGAACAATATAAGAGAATTGTGAAAGACAATGCGCCCATTGTATTATGTGGTAGTGAACCATTTAGTAGTAAATTGCGAATGAGTAATCTTGATTGGTATAAGTATGATTGGGTTTGGAATAAAAACAAATGTGGAAGTCCAGGATTAGCAAAATATAGACCACTTAAAACGCACGAAACAATTTCTGTTTTTTGTAAAGGAGTTGAAAAGTATAATCCTCAAATGGAAGTAGGAAAACCATATTTTAGAAAAAGAAGCGGCAAAAGTAGAGAAAATAATATGGGGTATGGATTTGCAAACTCTACAAAGGATATTGTAAATACTGGAACAAGATACCCAAAAAGTATCATAAACATATCAAGGGATTTTTCTGCACAACAACAGATACACCCAACACAAAAACCTGTTGCCCTTATGGAATACCTTATTAAAACCTACACAAATGAAGGAGATTTGGTACTTGATAACTGTATGGGGTCTGGAACAACTGGTGTTGCCTGCAAAAGATTAAACAGAAACTTTATCGGGATAGAACTGGATGATAAATACTTTGAAATTGCAAAGAACAGAATTGAGGGAGAATTAGTATGACAAATACACTAACTGAACAATGGAAAGATGGAAAATTACCAGACAGATGTTATTATGTAGCCCATAGAACACACAAGTTTTCAGAAGATGATGAGGTTCAAATTGTTGGAACTGAATATCTTGACACATTAAAACATTTTAACGGAACAGATAGAGCAGAAATCCTAGCACCTGTTCCTAGTTATGAGGAGTGGCAATCCTATGACAAATGTGCTGATATGCTTATAGATGTAAATAAAAAGTGGCACAAGACAATAGTAGAGAATAAAAAATTAAAAAATCAACTTGCTATAGCCACAAAGGCGTTGAAGAAGATGGCAAAAGACAATTTTCAATGTGCAGAGCAAGCATTAGAAGAAATTGAATTGAGGGAGGTAAAATGAGTAATTTTATATGTTCAGAATGCGGAATGACTAACATAGATTGTGGTTATGCTGGGTATAAAACACCAAAAGAAATTGAACTGGAAAAGAAAGTCCATATTCTAAATGAAGCAAATATGAAACTTGAAAATGAGTTGGGGCACTTGCAGGAACAATTACACGAGGCGAATGAGGTTATAAGATTTTATAGAGACCCGTTACTTTTTGAAGATAAATACAACTCGCCATTTAATGCAATAAAGTATCTTGAGAAGTGGGACATAAGATGATTTGCAATCTCTTTATTTTTTCTGTAAAATATATGAGTTAGAAATAGCAAGCAATTCCCACCAATCCTCCTTTCGTAAGGTGAGTTTGTGCATCTAAACCCTAAATGCTTGTCGTAAATTGGTGGGTTCTTTGAACATAAAGTTGTTTCATTGGAAGCGATAATTTAGGGGACACAGACAATAGAGAGGTTGCGTTGGCAATCTCTCTATTTTTTTAACCGTTCTTTTCCCTGTTTTTTATCTGCTCTTTTTCTTCTTCTGTAATTCCAAAGATATAATCAAGTTCTTCCTCTGTTGGACCTTCATCAACAGGAACGGGCTTTTCAATGTCTTCACCACCGCCCGGCTCCCACATAGGAACGCCCTGTTCTTTCTGTTTTAGATACTCTTCCTTGCTCATCAAAGGAATATCAGAATAGTCCCCATGCTTTTTAATGTCTTTATCAAACACTAACTTAAAAGTCCTGCGATTGTCAAGAACATTTAGCCCAACAATATCTTGTGGTCGTTTAATCTTTTTAATCTGCTGCGCAAATGCAAGTATTACCGCCCATTGTTCCGGCGTTGCCCACACATGATGACGACCGAATCCCCGTTCATATTGTGCCTTTGCATACGCTTTAATATATTCTTTCTGCCTAAAATAATACTTGCTCACGTCTCTTTTTTCTGACATAATTGCTCCTTTCAAAAACTCTTTATTTATTTCTGATTAGTTTCTGTTGCTCGGAAAAGGCGCAAGAAGGAATCCACTCATAAGCATCCTTTAGGTTGTCAATGTCCATGACAATTTCTTGCTCCTGCTCCGTATTTAACTTGGAAAGGTGCAAGCAATCCCATTTATCATAAAATGATTTTGCCGGGCCATTTGGTAGTATTTCTTGACACTGGCCACACTCAACAAAGTCTGTGTTTGTGTCGTTAAACTTTGCGCAAGATGTGGCAAAGTATCGCTCGTTGTTTACCTCAAAAATAATTTTGTTTGTTATCTTAAAAGTATAATTAAACATTTTATGCTCCTTCCTTTATGCTTTTAGCCATTGCAAACTTTACAAGTTCTTCATCCGGCAGTTGTTCATGCTGCGGCTGTGCCTTGTTTATTGCTCTCAAGCACTCAAGTAAACCATAACTATGCTGCTCCTCGCCTTCATAGTATTTTCGGTCAACAATTTTCCAGTTCTTTCCTATAACATAAACTCCGTTGTCATAGTTGTCGCAGTCAAGTTGATTTAGTGGCCCAACACCAACACTAAGTCCGCCATCAAAAAAGTTGGCAATTACTTGTGCAAGACGTGCCAAGCAATAAGATTCGTCCTCATCTGGACCTCTATATTTTTTTAGCTTGCAGTAGGCCAAGAACCCTTCAACAGAGTCCCGCCCGCCGTTCCAGTGCAGATAGATTCCTGTTTTATCTGCTCTATTTTGTAATGGTGTATCGTTTAAGTTATTATTCGTTGTAATTACTGCTCTATTTCCCATGTTATATTCCTTTCATTAAAAGTTGTTTAAGTACAGTTCAATTTTATCTGCAAGAGATAGCTTGCAACCCTTCAGGAAGGAGCAAAATCTAGTGAGGTCAATAAATCCATGAGCATCATAAAACTCTCTTGCTTTCTCTATTTTTTTATTTAATTCAATGTTCTTTCCTTTCCCTGTTTTTAAGTCTCTTTTTATATAAAAATCAACAGGCTTTTCGTTGCCATAATAAAGAGTCCAGCTTTCAATCTTGTGCATACTATTCCCCCTGTAGTTCGCTGTTTATTTCATAAAAAAGCTCATCAGCATCGTCATACGTTCCACGCCCTATATAGTTGTTAGGATTGTCAGCCATCAGACAAACGTCCTCTAATTGTTCTTTTAAATCAAGAAGAGTGTGATATTGTTCTTGTGTGTAGTTTTTATTGTGGGACAAAAGCCAATCAACCTTGTCCATAACACTCTTTTTTTCTAGTTCCTTAACCATTTGCAAGTCCTTTCAGTTGTTGTTCTGTAAAATGTTCAATAACACCATTGTTCAAGTAGTCATCGTCGTACACGTCATAACGTGTCCCGTCGCTTATTGCGGCGGCTCCGTTGTCGTTTATAATTGTGCCTGTAATACATCCATAGTCATAGTCGAATAATGTACCATCACAATTATACCCGCCCAACATTTTTGCGGCTCCCAAAAAGCCCAAACCCTTTATTTTTTCGCGGACCTCTTTTATGTCCCTAAGTGCTTGTGCATGTTTGTTCATTGTTTGGCTCCTTTATTTAAATATATTTGCAGTGTGTTGTTAAAATTAAAATCGGCTATCTCGCTTTTTTTAAGCCATTTCCTTTTCCAACCATCCTTCCTTAAAAACGTGTTTAATTCTGTCATGTTTTTAAACTCTCTGTTGGTGTTAAAGGTCGGGTCATTTACAATAATACTATTCATTGTTCACTCCTTTCTCTTTTAAATAATTTCGCTCCAGGCAGCCAATGACACCGCTTATTCTTGCCATGGCAAAATCGATTTTGTATCGCTCAGGCCTTTGCTTAGAGTCCAAAACATTAAAGGCCTGTAATAAGTCCATCACAAAAGTTTCAAGTACTTTTTTCTCTATTTTTATAGCGTTTTTCATGTTCCACCCCTTTCATTGCATCACAACAAAGCAGTCTTTTGTTTCACTGTTTTGCATTTCCCAAACCTCCGAAAGTTCTCTTGTTTCATCGTCAATGATAACTTTTGTGTCCGGGTCAAAAAATTGAAGGATTTTAATAAGTTCTTTTACTGTCATAGTTCACTCCTTTATTTATAAATTGTTCTCTTGTTTACATAGTAGCCATCAAGCTCAAGCAGTTCAACGGCGTCGCTTTCAGTTTTTACTCCGTCTGCGTGGTCCTTGTAGAAAATACGAACAGAATCATCCGTGATTCTATCGTCAATAATCATCTGCTGCACATAGTGTGCAAGTGCAGTGTCCTTGACAAGTTCAATATCGTCAGGCATATTAGATAAGTTGTCTATGTATGCAATAACGTAAACTTTTATGTCTTTCATAGTTCGCTCCTTTCTTTAATAATTGTCGTCTGTTATATTTGTTTCGCCATCCTGTATCAGTTGTATAATATACAGGTAGCGACCTGCCTCGCTGCTAGCGGGGTCGCAACCACAAGCACAGTCCATAAAAAAGTCCAGTGCGTCCCTTTTTGTTTTGTATACAGTTGTCTGTCCATAGCAAGTGATTGTAATTTCTTTATTTTTCATTGTTTTTACTCCTTTCAAAAACTCTCTATTTTATTGCACAACAATTTCATCCACGGCCCAACCATCAGTACGCAACAGCTCAATCGCGTCTTGCTCTGTCTGTACGCCGTCGGGATGTTTTTCCTTAAAGATTTCATAGCTTTCTTTTGCGATTCTTTCCTCGCGGTCCAACCACTCAACAAACTTGACAAGGTGGCCAAATTGTACGATTTCAATATATTTCCACATGTCTTGCGTTGTTTCGCACTCGTCCCAATATATAATTTTGTAAGCGTTCATAGTTTTTACTCCTTTCCTAAATAATACAGTTCTCTTTAAACTCGCGCATCAAACCAAACTTGCGCCCAATTCTTTCGAACCTTTCGGCCCACTCAATAAAATAAGCGGTGTCCCGGTCCCCTTCACTCGCCACGCGTTGCCACTCAATAGCAAGCGCGCGGGCCTTCTGTTTCTTTTCGTTGTATTTCTTTTTCATTGTTTCCCTTCCTTTCATTTTACTAGCCCTTGTACTTGCAAGCGGTCACGCAGTTCAAAAATCCATTGCGGAAAGTCTTTGTTTCTGTTTCCATCATAGCACCACGCATAATAAACACCGCCATCCTGTGTGTCAATTTCGTATTTATCATTGACAATTATTGTGCGTCCATCTTTTGCAAACTCTATATTTTTTACTTGTCTCATTGTTTTCCATCCTTTCAAAAACTCTTTATTTTTTTACACAAAATCCAAGGCGTCAAAGCCGGCTTTATTCAGGCCACAATACGCTTTAATGTGCTTGCCCGTTGTCTGAGACCACCCGTTCCAAACGCGGCGGATTGTTCCCGCTTTATCTTTGCGCAGGATTTCGGTGTTGTATGATATAAGATGTTCAGTTCCATCATCGTCAATAACAACAACTGGCGCACCGCAGTGAAATTGTTGCCCTTTATCGTTCAAGATTCCATAAGTTTTCATTTTTTTCCTTCTTTCGTTTTTCCGGCAAACTCTCAGGCGTTGCCATTGCCTTTGGCGGATTGTCCACCATCAAAGGCGCCAAGCTCTCAGCACCTTAGAAGGTGGGGCGGGGGATGGAAGGCCCGCCCGCAGTTCTCAGCCGTTTAAAGCGGCGCACAGCAGCGATTCCACCCGGTCCAGTACAGGACCACCCTCGCCACGTTCTCGCGCGTTCTCGCACAGTTTCAGCGCGTCCGCAACAAAGTTCAAGCTTGCCACGACTCTATTGTACGCTTGATTCCTTTCGGCCTCTGTTGTGTTTAAAAGTTCATGCTCATCAGTTGCAGCAATAAGATTTTTATAAACTTTTTCCATCTTGTTTCATCCTTTCAAAAACTCTTTATTTTTTTACAACAAAACACCGGTTGCCTGTTCCCAAGATTCAGAGGCGTCCGGGGACAGTTCGCCATTATAGGCGGCCTCAATTTCACGCAGCGCAGCGGCAAACAGGTTGCCCAGGGCCGTTGTTCCTTCCTGGTCGCGTCCGTTGTGGTCCATGGAACCACGCACGCCGCCGCCAAGGTATGACCTATAAGCGCCAAACTTGTTGCAAGATAAATCCAAGCACTCGCCCGGCACATAAAGGGACCAGGCACGCGAATCATCAAAGCAAACAGCATCAGGCGTGATTCTTGTGTTTATATTGTGGGCGGCGTTGTACTTATTCACAGCGTCGGCAAGTTCGGATTGTTTTTGTTCAATTAAAAAGTCAAGCATGTTTTTTCCTTTCTCTTTTTCTTTATTTTGTTTTTAATAGTTAGCACGCACGAAGGCAAGCACGCGGGCCGCCTGTTCGGATTGCTGATATTTTCCCAAGGCAAGCAGCGAATCCACAGCTGCCACCAAGGCCGCCACGGCCTCGCGCTTGTCCCCTTGTTTTTGTTCCATAATTTTGTGACTCAAAATCTCGATTCTTTCCTTTGTCATTTTTTCCATCCCTTCTTTTTTTTGTTTCAAAAACTCTTTATTTTTTTATGCTCCGTACCGGTCCGCGTCCGTAAACTCAGGAACGCCAACTTTTCGCGCGCAGTCGTTCAGAACCGACTCAAAGGTCCAACGTTCCCAAGTTCTGTTATAATAACAGCGCTTGCCGTGGTCAACCTCGCGGCCATCCTTAAAAACTGTGCACAAATGACGGAACCCGTACCGCGTCCCTTGTTCCTCGCATACAAAATCAAAACCGCCCTTTTTAAATATTTCTTTCATTTTTTTTCCATCCTTTTTAATGTTTCGGCAAGATTTCCCCGCTTGCCTTTCGGGTTCGGTGGATTTTCCACCAATCAAAGCCGCAACGCATCCCGGCCTTGATGGGTGCGCGGGCTTAGTACCCGCGGCCAATCCATGCGGCGCACTGGTCATCACTGTGTATTTTTCGGCAACTCTCGAAGGCCTGTGCATCCATGGACCGCATCCAAGCACCACAACGCGCAACACCTAAACAGGCCAACGCAACCAATCCAACAAAAAAAATCTTTTTCATTTTTTCCCCCTTTTACACAAAATTAAAATTGACCGCTTGCGATTCCACCAGGATTGACTCTTGATTTAGCGCCTTTTTTAAATCCTCCGCAAGTTTTTTATCTTTAGCGGGTACAGAGTCCAGGATTTCAACCCTTAGCGTATTTTCTTTTACAATTTCGCCGCTTTCGTGCGTATATATTCCAACCGATTCGCTGATGGTCGCACCGGGATAACCAACCGCCAACACATACCGCGCAACCAAGTCCGCAGCAACTAGAGTCGGTACTTTTTGCGCCTTTGTCTCTTTGTCATTTAGTCCAATATAAAATATTGTTTTTTTCATTTTTTCCATCCTTTCTTTTGTTTTTGATTCGGCCTCTTGCCTCCTCTTTTCATGTCTTTAATATAGCACTATATCAAACAAAATGCAAGAAAAAAATCACTATCCAACAAAAAAAATCCCTCCGGAGCAACTTTTTTTGTTTTTATTTACCAATTTTTAATAAATTACAACCATTTATTGCAATTTTTAACACATTGACTCAACCTGTAAGTGTATTTTAATTGTTCGGATTGTGTTAGGGTATATTCAAAAAGTAAAGCACGACGACTCGATTCGCAACCTCGAGTCGATTCGTTTTTTGCGATTCGCTTATTTGGTGTAGTGGTATCATATTACCACATGAGTCGATTCGGTTGCATCAGTTCGGCCGGGTTCGTGTAATGGTTGCGACTCGATTCGTTGTCAAGTTTTCCCACAATTAGACAGCGCATGCTTTCCAAGTATCCAACCGCGCGCACCTTTCCCCGATTCGTTTTATGTCTAGTTTTTTCTTTTATTGTCAAGTTGCCAAGGCGGGCGCGCTTTTCCTTTTTGCAATACAGCAGGCCCCCGAACATATACAAAAACGGGAAAAAAGCATGCTTATTGCATAGGTTTTAATACCTTTACCACTATCATACAAATTCCATTATAAGATAGCACACTATACTATATATGGTATAAGCATTATGGAGAGAGCACAAGATATAGTGTTTTACACTAGGTACAGTATTCCCTTACAAAGAAGGGATACGAGGAGACGAGAAGTTAGCAAAGAGTGGTTTCTCTTGGTGCTGGATAGAGGGTCGCCCGGTACTATCCTATATCTTCAATATCCTTGGTTATGTCCTGTATTGGTTTTAGCATTCTAGGACTAAGTGAACCATACCACTGTTTTATACCTTTGACAGACTCTTTGGTTCACATCACCAAGCGGCGGTTGCTCTGTTGAGCGTCATTGTGGGGGTCGTCTCTTCCTTGTCCACAATGCTGGGGATTTAACCCAGTCCTGACGTCTGATGATTCGCTGGTTCTGTGGTAGGCAGTTGGTGGCCAACTCTTCTTCCTATGCTCTCATGGGCTTTTGGCCCCATAGTCATCTCGTCAGACCTACCTTGTATTTGGAACCTCTAACGATGTACTCATCCTACATCATTTGCCTTCCTTTGTCAAATGCAATAACCACCCCCGTCAACCTATGGAAAAGGGTGTCAAGAGGGGGTGTTTTTTTATAAACTTAACCAAAGGAGTTAAACCCTATCTATTGTTTTACCATCATCATTCATCACAAAGATAGGACCAGTTGTGATGTATGTTTTTTCATCTATTTGAACAACGGATATTTCTTCGTTGCATGCACTAGCGGGTGCATCCAGCGTCCCTGGGTTTTCAGATAACAGATTTATCTTCTCTGCCTCTTGGCTGTCAGACAATACCGGAACAATTAGCTCATAAGGCGTGTTTGGAACTGTGTCGCAAATCACTTCCTCAATACAAGGATAAGACCTTACTTCAGATTCCTGCTCTTTTCTTATGTCGTGCATCTGTTTCCAAACATCACAAAGATAGTGCTGCTTGTTAAAATTATGAGTTTCTACTGGTTCTTGTATTACATCCAAATATGCACACAAAATAGGATATAAGTCAGAGTTTAACATCTCTTTCTTTTTATTTAATGTAACATTATTTGATTGAAGTAATAAGTATTTTTGGCTGTCGCCACAAAAGATTTTAATAAACATTTTTCTTTCCTTTCTATTTGTATGTTTGTCTGTTTATCTTGATAAGGTCGCCCCTATCATCTTTATTCTATCACAAGACATTTTGCCTGTCAAGTTAATGGTGCCGAATGAAAGAATTGAACTTCCAACTGATGATTACAAATCAACTGTTATACCATTTAACTAATTCGGCTTGGCACCTTATAGATGCCCCTGTATCCCGTAGAATACAAGAATTGGCTGGGTAGACAGGATTCGAACCTGTGACATTCAGATTAACAGTCTGACGCTTCTACCAACTGAGCTACTACCCAATGTCTATGGGGGAACTGGCTTTTCAGTTAATTGTTACTCATGACATAACAACTGCGTACGACCCCCACAGCTCGTTAGTGGTATTATACTACCACAAATACTTTAGTGCAATCGCAATACCCCAACCAACTAGAATTCCATGGATAACGGTACCAATAACTGCACCACATAATTCTGCTAAAGTGTCCAACAGCTTATTTTGCTTTTTTGCCATCTTTCTTTCCTTTCTTGCTTGTTTTAATCTTAATCTTCTTGGATGCCGCCTTTTTCTGCTCTTCTGTCAATAAGTCCGATAATGCAGCACATAATGTCGCCATCGCTTGTAAATGCTCTTGTAAAGCAGAATTTTCAAGTTCTAATGAGCTAACCTTTTTGTTTAACTCCTCTCTTTGATGGAAACTTTCTGAGTATGCCATCTCAAGGTTAGTAATCCGTTGTTTGCACTTCTTATGTATATCAAACATTATTCTTCTCCTTTTTCTTTCTGTTTGTCAACTTTTTTGCGTTTCTGTCTAAATTGTGTAATGCAAAGGTTAATCTTTCTATGCACTCACTAATTGAGTTTGATAGGTCCTTGTTCCTGTTTGTGGCCGGTAAGACACAAGATAGTTCTTGTATGACCCATCTGAGCTCATTCAGGTGGCGTTCTAATGATACTTTGGACAATTCCATTCGTCTCCTTCTCCTTTCGTTATGGCAAGCACTTGGCTTGCGTTTAATACCATATCACCCAATCTTACAAACTTTGTTCCTTCTTCAAGAATTTTGCATAATTGGTCAAACCCTTGGTCTCTGGTGTCCTCGTCAGCATAACTGCTTGTCAGGGTCGTCCCATCAAAATGCCAAACTATCGTGTATTTAGTTTCTGCCATTGATGATTTCCTCCATCTCTTTTAATTTAGGGTCTTTAATGTCAACAATCAACATCCCTAACCTTGATAAAGCAGCCTTTACACAGTATGGTGTTGAACGGTCATCTGGAACGTGTTGCAGTGCATCAAAACAACATTCTAGCATACCCAACAGCTTTCCACATAAATACCCATCCATGTCTTCAATGAATTGTGGCGGACAACGCTCTGCTAAGTTGTGCAGTATCATATCACATCCAATAGATGGGTTTGATTCCATTGCCTTTGACCTAAAGTACTCAGCCAACTCATAATACCTTAAATCCCTGTCTTTTTGTTCCTTTGTCCTCATAAATGCTCCTTAGTCCCTAAATACTTGTACTATTGCAATAATGATTATGATTGAAATTACAAACAAAGCATCAATCCACAGAGGCGACAACACCCACCACCAACTCCAATCAATGTATTTTGTTAGCTTCAATCCAACAAACAATACCGTTAATAATGATACCAAACCCACTCCACCATTTCCTTTCATGCTTTTCTCCTTAGTTCTTTTTAACATCTTCTAACATTTCACGCTGGTCATCATCATCCCATTCTTTCAGCTTATTCTCAAGATTAGTAATAAGCTCTTCCTTTGTGAACTTGTCTGCCTCATAATTATCAACAAAAGATTTAATGAGACGTTTTGTTTCTTCCTTTACCTTTTCAAAGAAGTCATCAAAATTGGTATCTTCAAGGTCACGCAACCAAGGATAGTTTGTTTCTGCTAGAAACCAGTCACAACCAGAGCAGGAACCATACCAACCCCAAAGCCAAAACTCTTCATCGCCCTTTTTAACTTTAGCTAGCCAGTCTCCTTGGTATGAACCATATTCATTGTAAAACAAAACCTCATCATAAATTCTATGAAGAATGTCCTCATAGGAGTGTAATTCCTCTTTGTCAATAAGTTCTTGTTGTTCTTTTGTGAACATTGTCTTCTCCTTTCTCTTCGTTTCCAACAAACACCGTTCTTATTTCATAAAGATTTTTGGGCGTTGTTAAGTTTTCATTCCAAGTAACCAAAGATTTCGCCTTTTGGTAGCTGTCAAACCTTTTGACAAACTGCCCGTTAAAATAAAAATCATAACATAACTTCGTCACGCCTCTCCTTTCTCTGTAATTTGCATTATACCACAATTCTATCTAAATGTCAAGTGTTTTTTTACAATATCTTTCATAAAACGGATAGCCGTCCCTTATGTTTGCAATCCACTTTTCACCGTCTATCAACACATATCTTGGAAAGTACTTTCCCCTGAATACAAGTTCTGTGGGAATGTAATCTATGTCCAAGAACAATTTTGGTATTTCATACTCATCGCTTGAAATAGAAAAATTATTTTTACCTTCCACAAGAGCCTCCTTTCTCAAGATATTTGCATTATACCACATTTTGAAATAAATGTCAATAAAAAAATCACTTGACTTTTTATTTTTTTTGTGGTATATGTAAAAATGCACAGAGGAAAAGATTAACCAATGGGGAATAGTAATATTCTCTGTGCTTCCCGAAAGGGACTATTCCCCACCCATTTGAAAGGCACAGAGAATGGACCAACCAAGCTATTATTCTATAATTCCTGCAAACGTACGATATGACAAAAGATTGTCATCAAGCGAAAAGCTGCTTTTTGCAGAAATAACATCATTGTTAAATATGAACGGGGAGTGTTACGCAGAAAATAAGTATTTTGCTGAACTTTATGGGGTATCAAAGGTTTGTGTAAGCAAATGGATTAAAAAACTAATTGATTGTGGTTACATAAAATCAGAAATTAAATACAAAGAGGGTACTAAAGAAATTGACAAGAGGTATTTAACTTTTGTTTATGACCCTATTAAAGAAAAGTTTAATACCCCTATTAAAGAAAAGTTTAAGGGGAATAATAATACTACTATCGTAGTATATAATAATAATAATCTTACAGATAGTAATATAAAAGAAGCGCTAGAAAAATGGATTGCCTATAAGAAAGAAAGAAAGCAATCGTACACAAAGACAGGGTTAGAACAGTGTATTGAAAAGCTAACAAGGATGTCAAACAATAATCCTAGCGTTGCCATGCAAATCGTAAATGAGAGTATATCAAATAACTGGAGCGGGTTGTTCCCATTAAAGCACGGAACGGCACAAACAAAATCAGAAAGAATAAACCAACAAAACTATGAGTTTATGAAGAAAGCGTGGGGGTGCTAAATGCTTACATTGAATACTTTTAACAAAAACATCTCATCTTTGCTTTACTTTGCAGAGGTGCCAGTAGATGAAATCAAAAATAATTTTCTGTATAACTTGTTGAAGAACGACTTTGAAGACAATGAGTTTGGGGAAATCTGTGTGGACATCTGCAAAACAGAAGAACTATATGGCAAATACCCAAGCCCTAAAATGTTCTACTCTCGCAAAGAGGAAAAGGGAAAGAAGATACTCATAGAGGAGGGGGCACTCTATGTTGATGATACTATGCCACAATATATGGCAGTTATTTCAGACCTTGACCAAGATACAAGGGACAGGATTTGCAACAGCGTGTGGCAGTGGCTCATTGACAATAAGCGTGGCGAGTTGGTAAGCGAGCAATTTATAATTGAACGCCTGAAACAATTTAGGCCACAACAAAGGCAAGACGATTATCCAACGCTTTCTGAAATAAAAAAGCTCATTGATGACCATAACAACACTAAACCACCATTTGACATACAGTAACATTTAGTTTATACTTTTACTCGGAAAGGTAGAAGTATATGGTTTTTGTAAGAATTGAGCCAAAGAAAAAGCAGGAAACACCAGCAGAAGTGCCAAGCGTTGAAAACCCAAACGGGTTTGACTACATTGAGCCACCTGATATTTACATCAAAAAAAAGGAAGAAGATGTAAGTGCAAGTGGTAAAGAGCGCAGGTATGACGAAAAGACTGGTGACCCGCTTCCATTTGCAACAGAAGAGTTAAACGAGGTTGTTTTCCAGAGGATTATTAAAACTATCAAATCTGGGACATCGCCATATCAGGCATGTGTTGACAAGCGTGTTCAACCGGACGAGTTCTTCAGAAAATGCAAGGAAAACAAGGCATGGGCTGATGAGCTTGCCGAAGCAAGAGAAGTATTTGCAGAAAGCAAGATTGCCCAAATGGAGTTATTAAGTGCACAGCTGAAAAGAAAAACGCTTTCTCCACTCATTTACGAAAAGATAACTAAAAACATTATTTGGATGGTGGAGCGTCTTTTCCCGGCATTGTATGGGAACAAAGCAAAGGTTGAGTTTGCCACAACGCATACCATTGAAATTGACCAAAACAAGTTAAAAGAAATGAACGATATGCTAAGGGCAAGCCAAAAGGTTATTGAGGTAGAGTATCAGGAGGCAAAATGAACCAAGACATTGTTGAGATGTTTATGGCCAACCCACAAAATGCTCACACAATCTTGGGCTCCTCATTGGAACAATTTATAACATTTTTCCATTGGTATATTTATCATCAAGATTTTATTTTTATGCCTTTCCATAGGGAAATCATACACAAGCTGGAAGACATCGCTTTTGGAAGAAACAAGAAAAGAAACTTGCTGATAAACATTATGCCTCGTGCAGGTAAATCAGCGATGATGAAATATATGTGTGCTTGGTGCTTTATGATTAACCCACAAAGCAACTGCATTTATACTTCATACTCTGATGACCTTGTTTCAAACTTTTCAAAAGATATTCGTGCCATTATTGAAAGCCCTGCTTTTAAGGCGTTTACTGGTGTTAAGTTAGACAGGTCTAAAACGGGTGCCGATTATTGGGCAACAGAACAGGGCGGTGGCTTTCGTGCTGCTCCATTGGGTGGTTCATTAACTGGATTCGGTTTCGGTGTATCTGGCCAAGAGTTCGGGGGTGTGTGTCTGATTGACGACCCACTTAAAGCCTCAAACGTAAAATCACAAGCAGAAATGCAGAACTGCATTGACTATTACCTAAACACTCTTAAATCTCGTGCTAATAACCAAGCAAAAAGCCCGATGATTTGTATTATGCAGAGATTGGCACTTGAGGACCTTGCTGGCTTTATTATGGAAAACGAGCAAGACGATTGGGACATTATCAAGTTGCCAGCGCTTAATGAGGCAACTGGTCAAGCATTGTGGCCAGAAAAGTTCTCTGCCGAAGATTTGTTAAAGTTAAAAGCACTTTCACCTTTTGTCTATTATGGCCAATATCAGCAAGAGCCAATCGTTGTTGGTGGTTCGGTTATCAAGAGCGAGTGGTTTAGATACTTTAATCCAAAAGAGCATTACGACTATCAATTTTCGTTTATTACTTCCGATACAGCGCAGAAAAAGGGAGACGCTAACGACTTTACAGTTATGTGCTTATGGGGTAAGACATTTGACGAGCATTTGCATTTGATAGATATGGTTCGTGGAAAGTTTGATGCTGCCGAGTTAAAGGAACAGATTAAATTATTTTGGGACAAAAGCAAGGTTTGGAACAAAGATTGCCCACCTTACGGATTCTACATTGAAGATAAATCTTCTGGTATTGGTGTGATTCAAGAATTGACTAAAACGGACCCGATTCCAATCGTGCCAATAACTCGTGCAAGGCATAAGAATGACGATGGAAACTGGGTGGCTATGGACAAGTTCTCAAGGTGTATGACAGCAGTGCCTTACATAGCGAATGGGTGGGTCTATTTGCCAAATGATGAAAAAAATGTTATAAGTGATTTAATACTGGCAGAAACTGCCGCCTTTAAGGCTGACCTTACACATAAGCATGACGATATGTGCGACTGCTTGTTTGATGCGATAGACGTAGCCTTTGGGGAGACAGGTATGAGTTCTATTTTTATTTGAGGAAACAAAAATGGCAACAAAAAAGACAAACAAAAAACAAAATAGCTTGGCAGACTTCGCGGGTGGTGTTAATACTTGGGGACTAGCTCCGTTTAACCCATTTACACCACAGAACTCACGCCTTGACACAGTGTTTATTAACACAAGATGGAACTTAATATCAAACTATCGCTCTGTATTGAGTGAAGCGTATGCCGAATATGGAATTGTTCAAACGTTGGTTGAACAGCCCGTTTCAGACGCATTTAGTCGTGGCTTTGATATTGATACAGACGACCTTGATACAGAACAAAAGAAAGAGTTACAGACCTATTTGGAGCGTAATCAAGTAATTCAGACGATTCAAAAGGCAATAGGATGGTCCCGTCTATTCGGGGGTGGTGGCGTTATCGTAGTGACGGACCAAAAACCAGACACGCCACTTGATATTTCTAAAATTAACCAAGACACCCCCCTTTCTTTCATTGACGCAGATATGTGGGAGTTGTATAAGGACACAACAAACATTTGGAACCCGAACTTAGACCAAAACGAAAACAGAAAGTACTCATACTATGGTATGAATTTGCATAGAAGTCGTGTTTTCCCAATTATGGGAAAGGAAGCACCGTCTTTCATCAGACCTCGCTTGCGTGGTTGGGGCATGAGTGAATTAGAGCGTGTTGTTCGTTCCATTAACTCCTATTTGAAAAACCAAGATTTGATTTTTGAACTTCTTGATGAAGCAAAAATTGATGTTTATCAATTAAATGGGTTTAATCGTGCTATGCTAACCCCACAAGGTTCTCGTGGTGCTGAAGAGCGTGTTCGTATTTCCAACACATTAAAATCATACTTAAATGCTTTGGTGTTGGATGTGACAGATAAATACGAACAAAAGCAATTGTCTTTCAATGGTTTGAGCGATATTTTGAACCAAATCAGACAAGGTGTTGCTGCCGACTTGAAAATGCCTATGACAAAACTGTTTGGTGTAAGTGCTGCTGGATTTAACTCCGGTGAAGACGACATTGAGAACTACAATGCAATGATTGAAAGCGAAATCAGAAGCAAGGTTAAATATATCGTTGTTCAAGTTTTGGAAATCATCTGCCAAAAGTTATTTGGTTATGTTCCAAAGAATATGAACATTACCTTTAAGTCTTTGCGTATTTTGTCTGCCGAACAAGAAGAGAATATGAAAGACAAGCAATTTAACCGCTTGATTATGGCTTATACAAACGGCTTAATCAGCGCTGGTGACGCTTTGGTCGGTTGCAATAGTGCTAACTTGTTGCCCGTACAAATCACTCAAGAGCAGATTTTGGAATACAGCACAAACGGATTTAACCACGTTGGGTTAGAAAAGGACAAAAAGGGAAAAGGACTTTTTGGTCGTTTCTTTGGTGGAAACAAAGAAAGTGACGAAAAAGATGGCGCAAATTACCCAAACCAACCAGACAAAGGGAATCTTCCGTCTGAGCAAGGAAAGGTAAAAGAGGGTGATGTTACAAGCAATAAGTTTGTAAGACCTGACCGCGAAAGAAAGCCGTTGCCTGAGGAAACATACCCATACAAAGGCAAGCGTAAAGCAAGATACATTGAGGTGTAATTTGATACCATCATTTGACAGGTGTTATAAAAGTTGTTATGCTATTCTTAAAGAGGTGGTAAAGTATGCTTAAAAACGAGAAACAATTACCAAAGAAGTATTACGCTCGCCACATTAAAGAAGGACTTGTCCATTATTTAGAAAATGGCAACGATGTTCTTTATTTGGTGAAAAATGAAGCGTTGCAAAAAATGAACAAGTCGTTTGAAGGTTGTCCTGTTTATGTTCGTCACGTTGATGAAGTTGATATGGAAAACTTGAGAGAGACAGCGGACGGATACGTTATTAAAAGTTTTTATAATGAGTTTGATGGTGCTTGGTGGACAGAAATGCTCATTGTGAGCGATGAAGGACACGAAGCAATCAAAAAGGGTTGGGCTGTGAGTAATTGCTACTCCCCGACCGAATATGGAGCGGCTGGAACATACCATGATATTGACTACCAAAAGGAAGTTATGAATGGTGTGTATGAACATCTTGCCATCGTTCCAAATCCTCGGTATGAGGAGGCTGTGATTATGACCCCCGAAGAATTCAAAGAGTTCAACGAAGGCAAAAAGCAGGAAATTGAAAAACTTAAGAACAGCAAGGAGAAAGAAATGTTGTCACAAGAAGAAATGGAAACCTTGGTCGCAACAGTGAAAAACTCTTTGTCCGAAACGATTGCCGTTGCAGTTAAAAACGCTGTTGACGCCAAGGCTGAAGAAGACAAAAAGAATGCCGCTGACGAAGACCATCGTGAACTGATTCGTGAAATTGCCGCTGTTTCTGCAAAAGCAGAAGGCGACTTTTCTGGTGGCTTAGAAGAAAAAGTCCGCACAATCATTGGTATGGCTGAAAAACTCGGCTATTCCAAAGACGAAGCTGGCAAAAACGCTAAAGCCAACGAATGCACAGAAGAAGAAAAGAAAGAAAATGAAGCCGAAGAAGGGGAAGACAAAAAAGAAGACCCCGAAGAAAAGGCCAACGAGTCCGACAAGCCCGAAGACGAAGCCAAAGAAAACGAGGCTGACGCTGAGGACAAGAAGGAAGACGCCTGCAAAAATGCAGACGAAGAAGAGAAAAAGCCCGAAGAGAAAAAAGAAAACTCAAAAGGATGGTTCTCATTGTTAAAAAACGCAAAAGCCAATTCGCAAGATGGTTCTGTCACTGAAACAATGGCAGCAGGTCTGGCGTTGGGAAAACAGCGTTATGGTTCTACTAAATAAGGAGAGTAAATATGGAAGCCAAATTATCTTATAAAATGAATGTGTTTGCTCCGACAGAAGAAGTAAAAGGACGGCGTGTTTTGCCAGCCAATACAGAAGGTCTTTCTGGTATTGTGGACGAAAGCCAAACTAATGCTTTGTTGCCGGGCGACCCAGTGAAAATTGTGAGCACCTCTACTGGTTTGCCTCACTTTGCGAAAGCTGCCGCTGGTGATATTATTGCCGGTTTCGTGGAATGGAACGTTATTCGTCCTTCCTACCCTGCTGGTCAAATCTGCCAAATTAGCATGGCAGACAATGTGATGTACATGGAAGCTGGTGCGGCTGTTAATGCTGGCGCATTAGTGAATGTAACAGACTTGACAAACGTGTATGTTGGTCCTGTTGCTGGCAACGGCTCTGCTGTTGGCTTGGCATTAGAGGCCGCTACTGCTGCTGGTCAGTTAATCCGTGTTAAGATTGGTGCACCTGTTGCTTATGCAGCAAATTCGTAAGGAGTAAAATATGACAGATAAAATCTTAAACAGCAAAGGCGAAATGGTGGAAGTTGCTTCCTTCTTCAAAAATGATGAAGAATTCGCTAAAACGCAACGTTTAGAAAACGCTGTGTCTCAACAAATGGGTTATCAAGTTCCGTTAACGACCTTGACAGCCATTATTCGTGGTGTTGCAGAACAGAAATTCTATCAAATTCCTGTGGCTGACTTCTTGCCTGTTCGTGTTGGTACAGAAGCTGCTTGGGCAGATGATGTGTTGATGTTCCGTTCCTTCCAAATGGGCGGTGACTTTGAAAAAGGTTACATTGAAACAGCAACAGAAGGTCGTTTGGCCTCCGTTGGTGCCACATTGGACGGAATTCGTGTTCCTGCTCGTGTATGGGCTAAAGAGATTGCATATTCTATCGCTGATGTGCAAAAAGCCGCTCGTACTGGCATTTGGGACTATGTGACTCAACAAGAAAAAGCCCGTAAGACCAACTGGGATTTGGGTATTCAAAAGACAGCTTTCTTGGGTTCCAAAGACGGAACAATGGAAGGCTTGGTCAACTTGTCCGATGTGACAGTGAACACAACCTTGTTGCCCGCTTCTTTGAGCCAAGCAACAGATGCTCAATTACAGGCTTTTGTTGGAAACGTGTTGAATGCTTATCAACAAAACAACAGCTATACAGCATATCCAAACCGTTTGTACATTCCTACAGACGATTACAATGCGTTGGCTGTGGCTACAAGCATCCAATTCCCAATTAAGAGCAAATTGGAATACTTGTTAGACGTGTTCAAAGCTACCACAATGAATGGCGACTTCAAGATTATGCCTTTGGCCTACTTGATGCCTGCTAACTCTGATGGTAAATTAACAGCTGCTCGTTATGTGTTAATGCGCTATGACGAAGATGTGGCTCGCTTTGAAATTCCTGTGGATTACACCACAACGGTTCCAAACAGCTACGATGGTTGGACAATTCGTAACGTTGGTTACGGCCAACACACTGGCGTGTTAGATGCTCGTCCACAAGAAATCTTGTACATGGACGTAACAGCGTAATAGGAGGTAATTATGCGTATTAGAAACGAAGGAAAGAGAACATTTTTCTTTAATGGTGGCAAAATTGCCCCAAAAGAAGTGGTGGATATTCGTGATGAAAAAGTCGCAAAGGCATTGTTAAAATGCTATCCAAGAGAACTTGTTTGCTTGGACGATTTGAATGCGCGCGTAATTGAAACCGAAGAAACACCAGCAGAAGAGCCAAAAGCAGAAGCTGAAGCTCCAAAGAAAACTGGTAAAAAGAAAAAAGCGTAAGAAATAGGGGGAGTTATGACAAACGTTGTTGATAAATTGAGTATTGATGATTTCAAGCAACTGTTTGCTCGTAACTTCCCTTATCTTCCTATCTATAATCCAGAAAAGGTTTATTTTGTTGGCGATGTCGTCTATTCGGAGCCAAACTTTTATACTTCTTTGATAGACAACAACACCAATGATTTGTCGGATACAGAATCTTGGCAGCCGACCAATGAAACGGTTGATGAATATGTACAGGATTCAGACATTAACAGGGCGTGGGGAGAGGCAAAAGCAGTCTTTAACCCTGCTCTAATTGGAAACTGTGAAGCTGCAGGTACGGCGTTCTTGTACTTGGTTGCTTTCTATTTAGCCTATGATTTACAACTTGCAAGTTCTGGGGCTTATGGACAAATTTCGTTCCCAGCAAGAGATGTGAGAGTAGGAAGTGTATCTGAGGGCTACTATGTTCCTCAGGTGTTTATGGAAGACCCCATTTTGGGTTTCTATGCCCGCAACGGGTTTGGACAGAAATACTTATCTTTGGTGTATATGTACACCATTGGAAACGTGGGAGTCGTACCAGGATGGTCTTTACCGTAGAAACAAACATAAAATCAGATTTTTCTGGTTTCAAGGAATTAGCAAAACAACTTGCAGAAGCACAAAAGCAAGTTGCTATTGTTGGTGTTATAAATGCTGACGCTGATGCAACAGAAAATGCTGTTTTGAACGAATTTGGTGGCGTTGGCATTTACAAAGATGGTCCCTACGCTGGTCAATCGGTACAGGTTCCACAACGTTCTTTTATACAAGCACCCATTGAACTAGGAAAAGAAGAAATAGTTGCTGCTGCCGAAAACGAAATAAAAGAGCTTGACCTTGATTCTGCAATAAAGAAAATGGCAGAAAAGGCCGTTGAGCTTCAAGAATACGCGCTTGAGAGTAATGGTGAGGGAATTCCCGGTTGGCAAAAACATAGCGGTCCAAGAACGATTGAGACAAAAGGTGGCATGGACCAACCATTATATACAAGGCATGGAACGACATTCCCTATTGACTATGAAATACAAAGGAGGGGTGCATAATGATTTCAAAGTTAAACGTAGCACCTACAACATTAAGAGCAACACTTCCAAGACCACAGCTTGGTATAAATCTTTGGTCTCAAGGAGCAAAGGCAAAAGTTGTTTCACAAGTTGTTGATGAGTGGGGAAATGTCAACGAAAGGGTATGGTTTTTTAATTTTGATGGTGTAATTCAACCACTTGACCCAGAAGAAATTAGGGTAAAACCAGAGGGACAATGGTCTTGGGACTGGTGGTGGTTTCACACAAAAGAAACAGTGCAATTAAACACAAACGACAGAGTGTATTATCGTGGGGTTGAGTACAAGATTATGAATAAAAAAGACTATGGCGATTATGGTCACATTGAATATCATTGTATAAAGGATTGGCAAGGAAATGCAGATTGAACAACACACAGTTGATATTATAAGGAAGGAAATGGGACTTGACCAACAGCACATTTGGATTCAGTCCCAAAACAGGAAAATACCGCCAAACAGCCAAGATTTATATGTAGTTGTTGGTGTTGTTGATTTTTTGCCTATTTCCTCAAAAAGCTATTATCTTTCTGAAACAGACACAGAGAGACAAATTATTTATGGAAGAGTTAATGTCCAAGTTGATATTTTTAGCCGCTCTAATGAGGCAAGAAATAGACGCGGTGAAATTCTAATGGCTCTAAACTCATTTTATTCAAAAGGCGTACAGGACAGCAATCAATTCAAGATATTTGAACTGCCTTCGTCTTTCTTAAACCTTTCTGGCCTTGCTGGTGGGTCTGACATTAACCGCTTTACAATGCGTTTTTATGCAATGATTGCGGAATCGAAAGATAAGTCCAGCGATTACTATGATACCTTCAATGGCGAGCTTCATATTGAGGCAACAGCCCCTGCTGATGTCATAGAGCTGGAAAACTTGCAAAACGACCCCGATTTGCAAACACAAGAATAATTGTTTATACTGATAACAGATAACAAGGAGTGTAAAAATGAATGAACTTTCAATAAACAATATCATTCGGGTCACGGTTCAAGGTGTGGAGCGCAGTATCGGCGTTAAAAATGTGAACGAAGTTGCTTTGTTCACAACTGAAACTCCTAACAGCTCAGACCCATACCTGATTGCCATTGACCCATCTGTTGTTACGCAAGCCTATGGAACAGGCTCTGTAACAGCACAAATGGCTAACAATATCTTTGCTCAAAGCATGAACCTAAACTCTGGTCGTGGTTATTTGGCGGTGATTCCATTGCAAAATGCAACATCTGCCTCATCTGCGTCATTTACAACGGGTTCTATCGGAGAAATTTCGGCATTTAATGCTCTTGATAATGGCGCATTAAAGCTGACTGTTGATGGCGGCGAAGCTGTTGAATATAGCGGGTTAAACTTTGCATCTTGCACATCCATTGCAGACGTTGCACAAGTTTTGTCTAACTTCATTAAATCTGTTGTGATTACAACCACAGGAAATACAATTACATTTACTTCCAAAAAGGTTGGAGCAGATTCTTCCGTTGTGTTGTCAAGTGGAACTTCTGGAACAGATATTACAACAAACTTATATTTGAACATTGCTGGTGGTTCAACAACCGATGGAGCAGATTCTTCTGGTGAAACATTAGAAGAAGCATGCGAAAGAGCAAAACAACTGGTTCGCTTTACTGGTGTGATTTCCAACTTAGCTATGGAAGACAGCAAGGTTGCCACCGCTTCTGCTTATATCAATTCTAACGATATGATTTGGGTAGCTCCTTTCTCCTCTGTTGGAGACATTGATGGTGCTATTAAGACTGTTAAAGACGCAAAGCAAACAAAAACACGTTGTTTCTTGTACACAAAGGGTGTTTTGGAAGCTCAGTTAGCTGCGGCCGCCTACGCTGGTCGTGCTTTCTCAACGAACTTTAGCGGTTCTCAAACATCTCAGACAATGCAATTAAAGTCTTTGGTTAATGTAACTCCAGATGATGGTATTACGCAAACAAATTATACAAAAGCTATTGCCGCTGGTGCTGATATGTATGTGTCCTTTGAAGGTGACGCTGGCGTTGCTTGCGGAAAGGGAAACAGCTACTTTGATGTTGTGTATGAAAACTTAGCATTAAAGTTTGCTTCTCAAGCCGCGTTGTACAATGTTTTGAAAACTGCTGGGTCTAAAATTCCACAAACAGAAACAGGTATGTCTGCCTTGCGTAATGCACAAGGTAATGTATGCTTGCAGTTTGTTCGTAATGGTGTGTTGGCTCCCGGAAAATGGAACAGCCCGCAAACATTTGGGGACCCAGATACATTCAAAAAGAACATTCAGGATAACGGATGGTACATCTATTCCACGCCTATTGCTTTGCAATCTCAAAGCGAGCGTGAACAACGTACTGCTCCACTTATCCAATGTGCCTGCAAACGGTCTGGGGCAATTCACGAAGCAGACCTTATGATTTTGGTGGAGGAATAAACTATGGCAGAAACATATAGACTGACTGGTGATGATACCTTTGTTCTGTGGGACAGAGTAATTTCAGACTTGGCAGACGGAAGCGTTGTAAATATCGTTGCAGATAATAACATTGCTCAGTCTGTTGTGGGTAAAAACGGAAACATCATCATTGCAAAAGACGAACAAGGTAAAAAATGTACTGTTGAATTGCGTGTTTTGAAAGGGTCTCCTGATGACCAATTCATTATGCAATACTACAAGACATACGAAATTGATTCGGCCTTGTTCATTGTTGGTAATGGTTCGTTCAGCAAACGCTTGGGTGATGGTTTTGGAAACGTTGTGTACGACACACGTTATTTGCGCGCTGTTCACTTCACAAAAGCCCCGTATGATGCGGTGCAAAACGTGAACGGTGAAACAGACCAGGCCGTTACTGTTTACACATTCCAAGCGATTGTTGACAGAACTTTGGGTTAATAATTATATTCATGGAGGTATAACATGGAATATAAATCAGAAACAACAGGGGCAAAGATTGTTATCAATCCTTGCTCCCTTGTTGATGCTTTTAAGCTAAAGGCGGTAGTTGAAAAAGCACTTTTGTCTATGAACAAAAATCTGGAAGACCTGTTTGAAGAAGACGTTATGGCAATTATTGTTACAGTTGATAGTTCTCAAGAGGTCTTTGACTGCGTGTTTGATTGCTTAAAGAACAGCATTTATAATGGTGTTCCAATTAAACCAGATGTTTTTGATGACTTAAAGGCAAGGGAGGACTTTTACGATGTTGTGTATCAGTGCATCAAAGTAAATCTAACCCCTTTTTTCAAAAAACTCCTTTCAGAGTTAGGAATAAATGTTCCCCTGGACAAATTGAAAGGAGCCCTGAAACAGAGATTGACGACCAGCTCGGATTCATCTGTTGTACTATCGCAAGGCAACGGTATTTCGGCGGAGACCCAGAAAGAGTAAAGAACGCTCCCGTTGATACCGTAATGATGGTGTTGCACTACATCAGCTTTGAGGCTGATTTTAAGGAAACGTATAGAGGGTTAAATGAAAGTCGGTAGTCTTTTTGCGGAAATAGGATTTAAGGTTGACCAAAGTGGTCTTGATAGCTTTTCTAACGCAATGAAGGCGTTTCAAAAGACAATTAAAGACGGCTTAAAAGACCTTAAAGAATATGCAAAGGTTGCTAAGGAAATTTCCCAAGCAATGAAAGACGCCTATGTTCCCAGCCATAGCGATGCAAGAGCAAGATATAGAGCTGAAACAAGAAGTTTGAACGCATCTGCTCGCCAAAAAAACGCAAACGCTAGACGTACGAATGCAGAAGTCAGAGCTGGCATACCAGCCATTAGGGCTTCAATTATGGAGCGTGATTCCGAATCTCGCAACATAAATGCTATTTCCAGATTATGGCAAACATCTCAGAAAGAAAGAGGTCTTATCGGAAAGAATGACAGTTCAAATCCAAATAGACCCTACATAAAACTTTTAGGAGCTATTGCTGGTGGAAATGTCGGTGGTGCGGCAGGAGCGTTGGCTGGCGCTATCGGCGGAGTTGTTGGTGCAGCAATATCAATCGGAGTTAAAGCAATAATTACAGCGATTCGTTGGCTCGGCGCAACAATAAGAGAGGGTATTCGTGTCGGATTAGCGTATAGGGACTATTATCGCTTTACTGGTCGTGACACAACAGGAATTGCTGGACTTTTGGCAGCCTCAAGAAACACAAGCACAATGACCCCAGCAGATATAATGGGAGATATACAGGGTCTTGAAAAGAGTTATTGGGACATGTGGTTCGGGCAAGGAAACCCAAGATTTTGGCAGATGATGGGTATTTTGCCAACAGGAAATGGTGAGGTTGACTTAAAGAACATTTTAAGTTCTGTTTATGGTGTAACCGGCGGATTCCAAAACAAGGGACTTGCTCGTTCATTACTTGGTCAGGCTGGTTTGAGTGAAGAATATATTACGCTCGTTGAGGACCTTGTTAAAAACAACCCTAGTGCGACATTCAAAGAATTGTTTGCGGTCACAAAAGAACAGATTGGCGCTATTGAAGAATCTAATAGGGTTATGAGGGAGTACGACCTTGCGGTTGGTCAAATAAAGGCTAATTTGCTACAGGCGTTCATTGAAACTGGTGTTTTAGACGTTGTAAGGGGTTTTACAGACGCCCTTGTTGAGCTAATGCACAGCATACACGCAATTATAGAATGGTGGAAGGGAGACTCTACAATAGCAAAGGTTTTAAGGAATGTATCGTATTATGGTAACCCTGTTTTTGGCGGACAAAGAGTTGCGAAATCCATAGAAACTGGAGTTTGGGGCGCTGGTGCAGTTGAGGAAGCAGAAAAAGCCATGAGAGCCCAAGCCAGACAAGGAAATGTTACCAACAACACAAACGTTAATACAACAAACAATGTTCAGGTGTCTTCAGCTGAAGAAGCTGCCGAATACACAACAAACAGCACATCTTCTCTTGCAGAAAAGTGGTGGGGAAGAAGTGGAAACAACAACGCATTTACTTATGCGGCTGCAACATCGGGGGTTTAGTAAATGACTGATTTATCTTGGTTAAAAAGTTTGCAAGATTATGGTTCCACTTGGGCAGATAAGGCTCAGACCTCTTTGGAAAACATTGTCCAAGACGCAATGGATTGGTGGCTTGAACCAAAAGAAGACGAAATAACAGACATTCGTCTTCATATATATGGCACAGAAACAATGGCTTTAACGGCAGACGTGACGGACAATTATGTTGAAAACAACATTGCATATCAAGACCATATTGCCCTTAAGCCAAAGGTATTTACACTTTCTGGCGAAGTTGGTGAATTGACATGGTTTAGAAACGATGAGAAAAACAGCGTAATCGGGGCTGTTGAACAAAAATTACAACCTGTGGTTGCATTTTTCCCTCCAATTTCAAAACAGGCCAGTGCAATACAAGACAAAGCGTTAAAGATTATGAGCGTTGTTGATAGTATAGACAACTTTGCAAACAGAATTTGGGGTCTTTTAAGCGATGATGACGTTGACACAGAACAAAAGAAATCATACAAATATATCTTAAGTTTATGGAAAAGACGTGTTCCTATCAACATTAAATGCCCTTATGGAAAGTTATTAAACTATGTTATTACAAATGTTGAATTTACTCAGCCAGACAGAACTGTTGATAAATCACAAATAAAGATTTCCTTCAAAGAGTTTAGAACTGTTATTGAAAAAAGAACTCGTGTTGACTTAAAAAAACTACAAGGAAGAAAATCTGCACAACAAGCAAAGAAACAAAGCAAAGGGACAACAACCGGAGTAACATTAGAGCCAGAACAATGTAAGCCGCGCTCTTTTTATGTTGGCGGTCGTTCTTTGGCGGCGTCAGAAACGGAGGTATAAATGCAAGCAATTACTACTATTGACTCAAGCGCATACCAAGAGGTTTCTTTTATTTTGGAAAGTGGAATTAAAACAACGCTTACACTCAGATTTTTGCCAACACAAAGAAGATGGCTTCTTGATGTTTCTGATGAAAACGGTTTTGAAGTACACGGATTATACGTTTGTTGTAGTCCAAATCTTTTGGATAAATGGCATAATGTTATTGATTATGGAATAAATGTAGCCACAGATGATATGGTTGACCCATATAGACAAGAGGACTTTGAATCTGGGTACGCATATATTGCTATGCTTGATAGCCAAGAAAAAGAGCAAACAACGGAGTTCCTTGATGGCGTACAATCGTAAATATATTTTAACAATAACGCCAATCACAAGAGATGGCAAAAAAAGAGGAAGGTCAATAGTAATAAGGGACTTGTTGACAATTCACTTTGATGTTAAGCGCATGCCAATGATGGGCGATTCTTCGGCGACCATTGATATTTATAATTTACAGCCATCAACGAGAGAAAAGCTATTTTTAGACTATTTTGATTTCCAAAACATACAACAGGTTACTCTTGAGGCGGGTTATCAAAACGGACGATTTGATTTGATTTACAAGGGTCGTGTAGTAACTTGCAGAACAAGACACGAGCACACAGAAAACATAACAAGAATTGAGGCGCAATCAGGATTATTGGTTTTAGACTCATACATTGCCACATCAATGAATGACGGAAAATTTACAACAGAAGTTGCACGAGAGGCCGCCAACCAAATAACTGGATTAGATTCCCAATTTTTTACCACAGAAGCTATTACAATACCAAGACCTGTTGCTCTTATGGGTAACGAAATGGCAGTTCTTCAAACATATACAAAAGGTAAAGCCTTTGTTGATAACGAAAAAGTTATTGTGCTCGGCGAAAACCAATGTGTTGATGGCGATATACGAGTAATTGACGATGAGACGGGTCTTTTAGGCGCACCAGAAAGAGAACAAGTTACGCTAACTGTTTCTTGTATTTTTGAGCCAAGAATAAAGGTCGGGCAAGGTATTGAAATTAAATCAAGAATAGCACCAGAATTTGATGGACAATACAAGGTTTGGGGCGTTTCTCACAGCGGCGTTCTTGGCGTTGCTGCGTCTGGCCAATGTACAACAAAAATACAACTTTGGACCGGTCTAAATATCTTTGGAAGATTTAGGGCGACAAACTTCGCCGATGCTCAAGAGCAATTTAAGGGTCTTGTGAAATGGGGTGGACAAGAATGACAAATTTATATGATATAAATGCAGAAAAGTCATTACAGCAGGTTTTATCAAAATTGACGAACTCAATTAAAACATCAATTCATTGTGTAAAAATTGGTGAAATTATATCTTTTGATAAAACAGACCAAACTGCCTCTGTTCGTGTATTGCACATTATGGACAGTAATTATAACACACGACTTGAAGAAACGGTTGAATATCCTGTTTTGGGTAAGGTACCCGTTGTTATTATGGGCGGTGGCGGAACATATATTAGCCATCCAATATCAGCTGGAGACCAATGTTTGTTGCTTTTCTGCGACTATATGATAGACAGTTGGTGGGTATCTGGTACGGCACAACCATCAATAGTTCCAAGGAAGCACGACATTTCAGACCCAATAGCCATTGTCGGGTTAAATGCAACACCAAAGGCAATACAGGACTATTCAGATTACCTCAAGTTGCAATATAGCCCAGAATCTAATATAATCATTGGTGATAGCATTGATGTCAATAACGAGACAATAAACCTAAATGGTAACACAACAAATTCTGGCACAATGGAAGTCGTTGGTGATACCACTATGGACGCAAACCTCAATGTTGCTCAAGTTGCCACAGCGCAATCTTTACACGCAACATCTGCCGCCTCTGGTACATTTGTTTCAGCTGACAACAAGACAGTAACGGTTGTGGATGGAATTGTGGTGAGTATTGCATGACGAAGACAAGGGCAACAGATAAAAATTGGGACTGGAAGTTTGGGAAGGGTATGCAAGATTATGCAGACAACTCCCTTGGTGTTGCTTTTACTGTAAAGATGAAGATATTGTCCTGGTATAAGGATTGTTTTTTTGAAATGGATGCCGGCATTGATTGGAAAAACATATTGGGTGCAAAAGCAACAAAGGAAGAGGCCGACACAGCAATCAAAGAAATAATCCAAACTGAACCAGAAATTTTGGAATTAACTTATTTTGACAGTCAAGTTGTTGATAGGGTATATACAGCAACGATTCGTTTTAGAACAATTTATGGCGAAACAATAGAGGTGAAGATATGACGGATGTTTTAGATGACAATGGATTACAGGTTTCAACAGTTACAGAATTGCTTGAACAGCTGATTACAGATTTTCAAACGATTTATGGGACAGACATTAATCTTGACCAATCAAGCCCAGACGGTCAAATTATGAATATCTTTGCGCAGGGTGGTGTTGATATTCGTGAATTACTCACTCAAATTTACAACTCTTTTGACCCAGACAACTGTTCTGGTCGTGTCTTGGATGCTCGTTGTGCCATAAACAATGTTTTTAGAAAGGGAGCGACATTTACAATAGTTCCCATTGACATTACGGTAGATAGAACAGTAACATTGCAAGGACTTGATGAGAATTTTAATGATGTCAACGCAACCGCATATACAATCCAAGATAATGTTGGGAACCAGTTTTTATTGGTATCAACACAACAATTAAATGCAGGAACGCACAGGGTTTTGTTTAGGGCAAAAGATTTGGGGGCCGTTCAAACAAGTATAGACACAATTACAACCCCTGTAACAATCGTTTTGGGCGTGACTGCCGTCAACAACCCAGTTGTTCCAACACAGGTTGGAGAGGATGAAGAGAACGACTATGACTTAAAGATTCGGCGCAGACAATCTGTAGCCATTGGTTCAAGTGGTTATTTGAACGGGTTGCTTGCTACTGTTTTGCAATTAGATGGTGTTACTGATGCAGCTCTTTATGAAAATTACACTGACACAACTGACGCAAATGGAACACCACCACATTGTATGTGGCTTGTTGTAGAGGGTGGGAGTGCAGAAGAAATTGCAGACGCCATTTATAGAAAGAAATCCTATGGTTGCAATATGCGTGGTAACATTGAATACACAATTACAACAGTATCATACCAACAATTTATTGCAAAGTGGGACGAGCCAACGGTTCAAGACCTTTATATTAAATTTACGATTCAGCCGACAAGTGCAACCGTTCAGTTTGATACAGACGCAATTAAACAGTATGTATTAAATGGCGAATCGTTCAAAATTGGACAAGGGGCAGAAACGGCAACAATAACAGCGTTGGCACAAGAGGCGATTGATGCAAATGGTGGAAATGGCTATGCGACAAACGTTTTAATTAGCACAGACAACACAAACTGGGTTGAATATGTTGCCCCGGTTGTTGCTACAAAATTGTCATTGGCAGATGTTGAAATTACAGTTGGGAGTTAATAATGGCAGAAACGTTTGATTATGCTTCTTATCTTTCAAACTTGTTGATAATTCAGTATCACAACAAGCCAAAGGCGACAGAAACAATAAAAGCCCTTGGCAAATTGTTCCCATTGGACTTGATTCTAAAAGTAAGAGACGCTTTTGATATTGAAACAGCGACAGGAAAGGCACTTGATATACTTGGAAAATATCTTGGCGTTTCTCGTTGGTATTATGATGAAAACGGGGAACAAATACGTCTAAATGATACAGAGTTTAGAATCTTAATTAAATTTAAGGCGATTTCAAACACAAGTAACGCTTCCCACCAAGCTATTGACCAAGCGTTTTATGACTTTTTTGGGACTCGAGTCCGTGCAACATCTGACGGAAATATGAAGATGACAATTTTCGTTCCGAGTGACGCCGAGAGAGTGATTGAAGCGGCCGTACAACAAAAGGCTTTGCCAACGCCATTGGGCGTTGAAGCCAATAAAATTGTTGTCCAAGATAAGCGTTTCTTTGGGTTTGTAAATTATCAAAATCAATACGCAATTTACAAAACAGGATTTAAGGATTATAATAATCCTGACAAAGAAGGCGAAACATTGAATTACGAAAAGGTTGAAGAAATTGAAAGACAATAAGGAGTAGAATATGCCAAGAATTACAAGAGCACAACAAAAGATTTTTGCAGGTCAAGCAACCAATAATGGTGTGTTTGGTTCTCTGCAATCAAATGACCCGGTTACATCTTCTGACCCAGCAACAATACAATCAAGAACTGCCTTCTTAAACGGATGGAATGATGCAACATATTCTGCAGAGCAATTACCCCCATTGGAAGAGTTCCAAGCAATTCAATACATTGTGACAAGACAGTTGGCATATATGTTGCAAGAGGGAATTCCAGAATGGGACGTAAATACTACTTATTACAAGGGAAGCATTGTCAAAGTAGTAAGTGGTTCTGAATATACTCTGTTTGAGTCCTTGATTGATAACAACACTGGAAACTTAACGTCTGACACCACAAGATGGAAAGTGTGTGGCGTTTCAGAAGACTTTAATACGGGCATGCACTACTGGAGAGCAGACGTTACATATGGTTTGGGTGATTGGGTTCGTGGTGTTGATGCTGGTGGAAACCCAGATATTTTCCAAAGTTTGCAAGCAAACAACAAAGGAAACGCCGTTACAAATGGACAATACTGGAATCCAATGGGTGTTGGACGGGGCGGTTTCCCGTTAATGACAGCACTTCCTTATGACCATGAATTAAATGAAACAAACTGGCTTCGTGCAGATACTTGGTCTTGGCACGATGGCACAATCTATCAATCTGCCTATCAAGCATTATCAGACGCACAAAGTACGGGAGCTCAATCAAGCGATTTGTGGGCAGCTTTCAATGTTGTTGGAAGCCCAACAATTACAAACGGAGTAGTTAGTGGGTTTAGCGCATCAAACAAAATAGAAACATCTCAAGTATTCCCTATAGGCGATAAAAACTGGTCTATTACTGTTGGATTAAACTGGGATGGAACAACATCTGAAAGAAACACAGTTGTGGCGCAGACCACAAACCAAGAGTATGTTTCACCAGTAATATATATTGATACTGATGGTAAAATTGCTTTGTATCTTTCTTCCAACGGAACATCTTGGGATATTGCTCAGTCAATAAAATCAACAGATGTTTTTCCGTCAAATCAAGACGTTCTGTTAAAACTAGAATTTAATGGGACACAATATATCTTATCTTGGTCTACGGACGGAAGTACATATTTAACAGAAATAACAATTTCTAGTACAGCAAAAACAAATATTACATCCGGCATTTGTTTTGGCGGTAATGCTCTATCTTCTCTTACTACAAGATATTTAAGGGGTTACATTGATATGACAAAAACAAACTTTGTCATAGATAGTGTTAAAGTATGGACTGGTGCTGTCAATGTTCCATATACTCGTGCTACAAACGGTTGGAAGATTGTATCTCCTGCCAACGCTGGTTATGTCCAAGATATGTATGAATCAACTGGTGTTGCTTGGTACTATATTCTAGACACAGCAAATGCACAATTCAAACTGCCAAGAACAAGGTATGGATTTACTGGTTTAAGAGATACTGTTGGTAAGTATGTGCCAGAAAGTTTGCCGAATATTAAAGGGAATATAAATGGGCAAGTTACACCAGCCGTATCAAGTGGGATTACAAAAGCTGGCGTATTTTCTTCATCTGTTATTGACTCTGACAAGAAAGCAGCACAAGGAAATAATTATAGGAGCGTTTCTACGTTAATCTTTGACGCATCTGATTCATCAACTGCGTATCAAGACAACGCACCAGTTCAACAGCGTGCCACACAGATGTATCTCTATTTCTATGTAGGAAACACAATTCGCAACCAAACAGAAATTGATGTTGGTGAGATTACAGAAGCATTAAACAAGAAATGGGATAGCTCAAATATGCAAGTTGTTGATGCATTGCCAGAGAACCCACAAACTGGAGTGTTTTACTTTGTAAAGTAGGTGTAAAATGACGATATACGTTGGCAGCGACAAAATAAATCAAATATACATCGGAGGTAATACAACAATCCGACAGGTTTGGTATGGTCGCTATCTTGTTTGGGAAATTGAAGCCACAATGCAGAGCAATGTTCCAGTAACAAAGACAATATATCTTACACCGGGCGTTTATGAAGTATATGCCGTTGGTGGTGGTGGTGGCTCAGCAGGAACGGGTGGTGGTGGTTCTGGTGCAAGCCACGGAAATACTGCAACAGCAATAGGAGGTTCGTAATGGGTAATAGTGCGAGTGCGGCAAGCGGCGGAAGTGGTGCGGGTTACCACGCAGACATTATAATCACAGAGGGCGGTTATTATGATGTAACCGTTGGTGGTGGAGGTACTGGTTATGGTGGTGGTAAAGGTGCTACAAACAGGGGAACAAACGGTGCAGCCACGACCTTTAAGAAACAGGGTGGTAGCAATTTGATTTCTGCTGGTGGCGGAACAGGTGGGTATGCACAACCATCTGGAGGACATTCTGTTGGAGCTGCTGGCGTTTTAAGCAAAAGTGGAATAAATGAACAAACAGTATATGTTAGCAGAAATGGGAACAATGGAAATGGAAGAGGAAATGCTGGCTCCGTTGGAGGAGCAGATGGACCTATAAGTGGCCATTCTTGGGGTGCAACTGGAGGTGCTAGTGGTAATTATAGCGGTGGTTCTGTAAGTGCAAGTTATCACGGATACTTTTATATTAAATACGTTGGACAAGCACCTGATATTTTTACATTTACGATAAACCCAACACCATCAGATGCAACAGTTATATTAACGGTCGGTGGAAACACATATACACAAAACTCAGTTCTTGTTTCGTCTGGAACGACAGTAGGTTATAGCGTTAGTAAGATTGGTTATTTAACACAGACAGGAAGTGAAGAGGTTACCGAAGACACCTCAAAAACAATTACATTGGTTGTAAATCCTATTTTGTATTATTGTTACAGATATAATGCCTGGGGAAGTTGGTTTTACATTTATACGTCAACAGAATATACGCCGGCACCTCCAGTTGGTGTTTCAGCGAAGATGAAAGGAGAAGCAGATTCGACACAGGCAACATCCTCCTCACAGCTGCAATATACATTTACAACGCAAAGTGGAATAGAAAGCTATTCAAGATACGCTGCTGGTGATTTATATACATAGGGAGAAACGATGGACAAGATATTTGACATACATAAGATATGGGCTTACGCAATAGCAAGTGTCATTGGCTTTTTAGAGCCATTGTGTGTGTTAATGCTTTGGTTCTTCATATTTATTGTTTGTGATACTGTTACGGGGGTTTGTGCAGCCATAAAAGAAAGACAAATTATCACATCACACAAATTACAACGAATGATTAAAAAGTTGGTGATGTATTCAATGGCTGTGATTCTTGTTCACGCTATTGATGTCTATATGATTACTTGGATTGAGTTAGGGCTTGCCAGAATATGTGCAACGATTATTTGTGGTATTGAGTTGTATTCCATTTTTGAAAACTGTTATCGGATTACTGGTAACAAAGTATTTAAGGTTTTGACTCGATGGACATTAAATAAAATTGAAAATGAAACTGGTGTTGATGTAAAAGGAGAATAAAATGTTTCAAGGTATAATTAAAATAATCTACACGGTATTTATGTCGTTTTGGCGTGATTCTTTTGGAAAGAATGGTTGGAACTTGCCAATCTATAAGAATCGTATTGTTCAGCACATTCTAGCGTTCTGTATGACGTTTTTATTGTGTGTATTTGGAAAGACATTGGATTGGTACTGGGCATTATGGATTGCCGCTTGGATTCAAATAGAATGGGCAATAGGACACGGGTACGCATACGATGTATCAACTGGTGGTCAGCCAGACGAAAAAATGTTGAAAAGATATAAAAAAGCACTTGGTTATAGGTTGTTATGTAAAGTTTTTCCAAAAGAAGAACAACACGGAATGTGCTTTGACTTTATTCTATTGTCTATTAGATATACGTGGCCATTGCTTCCAATTTGTTGGTTTTTTAATCCTTCGTTTTTGTTTCTTGGGTTGATTGTTGCCTCTCTCTATCTGATTTATAGATTTTGTCCTGCTATTCAAAAGGTTAGATTTCTTGACGTAGAAATATGGGTCGGTTTTACTTTGGGATTATTTGTGGCTTTCTTATAAGGTGATACTATGTGGGAAATCATAAAGTCATTTTTTGTAAAGCATAAAGACGTTGGAGGTATAAATGAAATGGAAGATACTGAAAAGGAATTGAAGGAACGCATCATCAAGCACGAGGGTTTACGATTAAAGCCATATCGTTGTCCAGCAGGGAAACTCACAATAGGAGTCGGAAGAAACATTGAAGACAAAGGTATTTCCAAAGAGGAAGCAGACTTTATGTTGATGAACGATATTGCTCAGTGCTACAAAGAATTGCAACAAAACTATCCCTGGGAAAAGGATTTAAGCCCAAGAAGACGCGGTGTTTTGGTTGAAATGATATTTAATATGGGAATTGCTCGGTTTAGCAAGTTTCAGAATATGCTGTTGGCTTGCCAACGTGGTGATTTTGAAACGGCCGCAAAAGAGGCGTTAGATTCGGCTTGGCACAAACAGGTTGGCAAACGAGCCGAAGTGTTGGCACAAGTATTAAAGGAGGGATAATGAGATATTTACCATTGATTTGTATTTTATTATTGAGTGCCTGTAAAAGTACGATTCCATCAGAAAGCATCGCAAGTGGTGTTATAAGCGACTTAAATGCCCACCAACAAGCGATAAAGGTGTTGGACAAGCAAACCACAAAGGAGTGCAAAACAGAAGCGTTTGTGGCTACATTAAACGCCCTTAAACAACAAACAGATAGCATTGCAGGACAGGTAAAGTCAATTTCGCAAGCGTGTCAGACCGAAAAAAGAGTGCTAGAGCGTGATATTACGATTCGGGAAATTATCATTGGTATCTTGGCAACTTTGCTGGGAATCGTTGTGTTTTTGTTGATTAGATTTAAGAAATAACCCCCGTTTGAAAGGTATAAGTGTTTTTGGTATAATAGATGTAGAAAATGCTGGGAGTATCCCGAATATGGCGAATAAGGGATTGCCGCTGTGCTTATACCGCTCCCTGCCTTAGTAGGAGTAAAATATGGCAGACACAAACTTAATCAAAGGGGATGATTCCCAAGCATTCGGACAAAATCTTTTAAGAATTACACTTTCCGACCCAGACGGTTTATTAGAAAATCATTCAATTTCAAAGTGCGAAATTCGTTTTAATGGGTGTGTTACCAAGACATTTCTAAACCCAGAATTTCCTTTAATCATCAATTTAACGAGTGAGGAGAGCAATAAACTTTCTGTTGGCAATAATACAGCAGTTATGGCTGTATGGGATGAAGATGGTCGCAAATTAACACCAAAAGGTGGACAAATTATTAACATTGGGGCTAAGAAAGTATAATGGCTGAATTACAAGCAGATTTTGAACTATTGCCAAGAAAGACGTTGGATGCTGAGTTCTCGTTAGAACCAAGAGCTAATCTGGATGCCACATTTGAAATCAATATCGCAACAAAAGGCGATAAAGGAGACAAGGGCGACCCTGGTGAGCAAGGTCCAGTTGGTCCAATGGGGCCAGAGGGTCCTCAAGGTCCTCAGGGCGAGCAGGGAATACAGGGCGAACAAGGACAACAAGGAGAACAAGGAATACAAGGACCCCAAGGTATTCAAGGAGAGCAAGGACCAAAAGGGGAACAGGGTATCCAAGGTCCAAAAGGAGAAAAAGGAGATACAGGAGAACGGGGTCCAAAAGGTGATACTGGTGCTACTGGACCACAGGGAGAACGTGGTCCGCAAGGGGAACGGGGGATTCAAGGTGAGCAAGGTCCAGCGGGTCAAAACGCCACAATCAATGGTGTAAATACATTGACATTAAATGCGATAGATGGATTGAATCTTACTCAAAGTGGGAATGTTGCGACAATTAGTGGTAAGACAATTCAAGATTCTGTAGCATCAGAGGCAACAAACAGACAGAACGCAGATAACAACCTGCAAAGTCAAATTGATGCCATTACTGCATCATCTGACGTGACAGACATTGTTGGGACATACGCAGAGTTACAAGCATACGATACATCGGGTTTGGCTCCGAATAGCATTATAAAGGTCTTGCAGGATGAGAATCGTGATGATGAAACGACATACTATCGGTGGGTTATTACTGGTGGCGTTGGCTCTTGGGTCTTAATTGGGGAAGAAGGACCTTATTACACAAAGAGTGAGGCAGATGGAAAGTTTGTTCCACAAACTAGAACGGTAAATGGAAAAGCGTTATCAAACAACATTTCTTTAACTGCAGGAGATGTTGGGGCGGCGACATCAGCACAAGGGGCGTTGGCAGATACTGCTTTGCAACCAGGGGATAATATATCAACGTTAAACAACGACTTGGGATATATTACAAGTGCAGCATTAAGTGGCTATGCGACAGAGAACTGGGTTGTTGGCCAAGGTTATTTAACAAGTATCACATCATCTATGGTTACCACAGCTTTGGGGTATTCGCCAGCAGATGATTCTGATGTATTACACAAAACCGGGAATGAAACAGCAGATGGTAATAAAACGCTAACTGGTGTGACAAATATTAGAAATGGTAGTGGAACTGGTGGACTTTTAATTGGTGCAGATGTTAATGATAACACTTTGACTCCAGGCAGAAGAAAACTTGCCCGTATAAACGCCCCATCATATACAGACAATTCATTAGGTGTCACATTGATTGGTTGGGATACATCGGGAGATTCTGACAGCCCTGTAACAAACAATTCATATGACTCCGTGTGCTTTGGTGGTATGAAGAAGATTACAAACTGCACAAGTCCTATGAGTATTACTTTCTGTGTGACAAATACTCGTGGAGCAACTTCAGAAGAGAATAAAGTATATGCTTTGGCAATGGATGCAAATGCAGCTATATTTAGTGTGCGACCTAAATACAACGGCAATAATCTTGCGACAGAAAATCAGATACCAACAAACACAAGTGATTTAACAAACGATAGTGGGTATTTAACAAGTCAATCTGGGAATGTCATTCCGTATGGTGTATCTACTACAGCAGCAACAGACGCTGAAAAGGATGTGTCTATTCCAGAAATCACCACATTAAATGTTGGACAGTTGATTTTTATTGACCCAACGGTCACATCAAGTGTCGCAAATAGCACCATTAAGTTGAATAATTTTCCTGCCTATCCTATGAGATATAACAATGCTGCAATTACAACGTCAACAGACAGCATTGTTTGGAATGCGAATTATCCGACATTGTGGAGATTTGATGGCACATATTGGGTGTTTATTACACACGGCGTTGATAGCAATACAACATATACATTAAACTATGGAGTTGATGCAGGCAGATACACGGCTGGTAATGGTGCACACTCAGTATCAAGATATTCTATTGTGGCACAAAAGTCAGATGGAACGTGGGAAAAAATAACCAATACAGCAACCAACTATACAACAGCAACAACAAAGACCGTCAATACAAATGGGTTCTTGTTGAATCAGTTGAGATATTATAACACCACCACAAACTATGCCAATGGAGCGTTAGTTGCGTCAAACGTTTTTAATGTAAAAGCGGCATCTGTTGATATGAGATATTCAACGAACTGTGGCGATACAACAAACTGGAATTTAGGTGATTACATCTATTTAGTTGGGACAATGAATAATGGGTTATTTTATCTGGACACAACTCAATGGTGGACAAATACATTGCCAACAACCAATGATGGAAAGTTATACATTAGAATGGGGCTTGCCCTTGAGGATGAGGGGCATACAATGTCATTCTTTGAAGACAGACCTATTTTCTATCATAACGGTACAAAGATATGTGAGTATTTAGTTGCTGACAATAAGGCAGATGTAAGTCAAATTGCAAATATGCAGACAACTGGAAACTTAGTAACAAGCATTTCGGCAAGTAGCACAGATTCTCAATATCCTAGTGCAAAATGTATGTGGGATTTGATTGGCGATGTTGAGAGCTTAATAAACGCATTGTGAGGTATAAATGAGTATAGCAACAGCAATTCAGGCGGCACAGCAAAAGGTAGCAAATGCTTATGCAGCAGTTTCAAATAAAGGTGGAACATTACCAGCCACACAGAATTTGTCCAACCTGCCGACAGCAATAAATAGCATTCAAGCTGGAGGCAATATAACATCTCTTTCTGTGTATCCATCTGTTAATACACAAACAATCACACCCCCATCTGGTGTAGATGGATATGCCCCAGTTACTGTACACCCTGTCACAAGTTCTATTGACAGTAACATTAAACCTGAAAACATTAAAGAAGATGTTACTATTTTAGGTGTTACAGGAACATTTGCAGGTGGTGGCGGTGGGTCAAAATATGGAGTAGTAATGGACAATATATTTGGAAATGTTAATTCCTCTGGTGCGTTGCAAGACCCAACACCACCAGCAGCTATGACATTTACTGGCGTAAAAACCATATCAATAAACTATGTACTTTCATACAAATTTTATCATAAGAGCTTAAGTGGAACTGCAATATCCTTTCCAGATTTAACAAGTATTTCTGGACAATATGCGTTGGAGTATGCGTTTAATTCAAACTCAGCAAGTGTTGCTGGTCCAGCATCTATATCATTTCCAAAACTTACAAGCGTTACTGGTATGTATTCATTAAGATACGCATTTTCATACGGTAGAATGACATCAGTTTCCTTTCCAGAATTAACTCAGATTACAGGAAATTCTGCGTTTTACTATGCATTTACGAGATGCTCATACATAAACTCACTTTCATTTCCTAAACTTACTTCAGTTGCCCAAAGTGGTCTAGCTTATGCTTTTTATTATAATTTAGCATTAACAGAGGTTGAATTTCCAAAATTAAAAACATTTTTGAATAATTCAGCACTACAAGGTGCATTTGGATATTGTTCAAATCTTGAAACTGTTACATTTACATCATTAGACACAATGACTTATTCTAGTGGTCTTGCAAACTGCTTTACTAATTGTACCAAGTTGAAAGATGTTTATTTTCCAGCATTAAAAACAACATCATTTGGAACAGGACAAAAAAATCAGTTTAACAGTATGCTACAAGGAACAGGTACATCCGTCACACATACTTTACATTTCCCATCAAATATGGAAGCAACAATTTCTACATTAACTGGTTATCCTGCTTTTGGTGGAACAGCATCAGCAGTTCAACTATTATATGATTTACCATCAAACGAATAAGGAGAAACAAATGCATATAACAAAAGTTTATACCTTTATAGAAAATGACATTAAAAAGACATCAGCATCCCTGCCAGAAGGAATTGAACCCATTTCTGTAATGGATATTTTGGAAGCAGATGATGGTATGATTTTAAGGAAAAAAGGTACTCGTGAGGAAACACCAAATGTGTGGATTCACGATGACATTAAGCAAGATGATTATGAAGAAATTAAAATGGAGGTAGAAGATGACAGAACAACCGATGTTGCCTGATTTCCCGGAGGCAATGGCAAGAGCAGAACAACGTGATATCGACAAGGAAGCGGCTCAAATGCACTTAGCTCGCGAGTTTATTCGTTGGGGTAAATATGCCAAATACTCAAAGTTTAGCAAAGACCCAGAATTTCAAAAGCGTTGTTATAAAGCAAGATTGAATATAGCAACGATGATGGGTAGAGCAGGAAGATGATTGGCCGTATTCTTTGTTTTCTTGGATTGCATAAGTGGGAACATTATACTGGATGGCTTGGTAGAAAGTCGGCAGTGTGTTTAAGGTGTTCCAAAATTAAATAAGCTATCTTGCGTATTTTGAGTTTTGTTGTGCTAAAGAAAGCCTTTCTGCGGAAACAATTTCTTTATAATTACGTTTAACTGGCCTTACTCCTTTAAGGGGTGTTATAATATATTGTGTATGGTAGTTTAGTATCTGGCTAACCTTTCCCATTCTGCAATGATTCTGTGACCCGTAGCAAACGATGTCTCCGATTTCAATTTTGTCTTTCATAATACCTCCCTTTCTTTGCATAGCAATAATACCACAATTTTAAGACAAGTGCAACAAAAAGTTATCCACAGGAAAAACAAACAAAAAAACACAATATGTAGTATTTTTTAATGTAAAAAAACACAATATATAGTTTTATACACATTATCAACAACACTACAATGTTGATGGGAATATAAAAAGGTTAATTTCTTTTGTAATACTTTTCTTTATTAGGTAAAAGAAAAAGCCCCGATGGGAAAGCAATGAAAAACCAACGGAGCAGAAAAAGAGTGAGAAAGGTAAAGGGTGTGCTCTTTTTTGCCTGAACACTACTGAACAGGTACCTTTATTATATCAAAAATGCTCGCAAAAGCAAATCAAGGTTGCTTTTGTTCAGAAATAAACTTTATCCGTTCCTCTTGTATTTCTTTTAAGCGAGCGTCAATCTCATATCTGATAAACTCACACCATTCTTCATAATCCTCACCCGGAATTCTGGTGTATTCTTTCAACACCTCTTGTCTGACTTTATCAACAATGGATATGCACCTTTTTTTAACCATTTTACCCCTCCTAATGGTATGATACTACCACCAATTGACTTTTGTCAAGAAAAAAATTAAACTAATTGTGTGGTTTAAGAGAAAGGAAAACTATGCAGATTTCATTTAATATAAATTGTATTCCGCCAAAACATACAGCGCAGGGGTCTTCAACGATATTGAAGAACTTTAAGACCGGTAAGTTTTTTATTGGCAAGAAAAGCAATTCAAACGCAACAAAAGCAAAGAACGAACTGATAGCTCTGATTGCACCATACGCCCCAGAAAAGCCCCTTGAAGGCCCATTACGGCTAACTGTCGGGTGGTCTTATCCTTGGAGAGCTTCAGAGCCAAAGAAAAACAGAGTAAATGGCGTTAAGTATTGTGACACAAAGCCAGACTGCGACAATCTTACAAAGCAACTTGCTGATATTCTTACACGGTTGGCTTTTTGGTATGACGATGCTCAAGTTGCTGAACTTAACTTCTGCAAGCGCTGGGCGGATTCGCCGGGAATTTATATTTGTATTGAAACTTTGTGATTGACATTTATTTTTAGCTGTGGTATAATTTTGTTTGAAAGGTAGAAAATGTCAAAGTTAATTTCCATAAAAGAAGGAACAAAAACAAGATACGTCACCAAAGAGGTGTATGAGCGTTTAATGGCAAAGGAAAAAGATAGGATTGTTTCTGCTGGCGACATTACTTGCTCAGATACAAACTCAATGGCACTTGGCTTTACAGAAGAGCAATTTAACAGAATTTTTAGAAAGGATAAAAAGGATGAATAAGGTAGAAGTAACTGGTCGTGTTTATAACCCGCAAACAAGAACGTCTTTAGCGGGGAAATCTATAACACGTTTTGGTTTAAGCATTTATGTCGGAAAAGACAAAGAGGGCAAATCAAAGTATGGATTTATTGATTGTAAATACTTTGGAAACCTAGTAACAGATGACAAGCTAAAAGATGTTACGGGCCGTTTGTCTGTCGATTCGTGGGAAAAGGATGGTAAGAAGTTTTCCAAACCAGAAATCATTGTTGACACAATTACAACGTCAACAATGTTTGCAGATAAAAACGAATCGGAAGAAAAGCAGGAAGCGCCAAAGGATGATGGTGGATGGGAC
>Ga0310691_10000949_pt1 | contig 48598 bp, 45 predicted proteins | sample 176DNAGHGlowgp2_FD_203887 | JGI IMG/M metagenome (GOLD analysis project Ga0310691, IMG submission 203887) | Sheep rumen microbial communities from Palmerston North, Manawatu-Wanganui, New Zealand - 1766 DNA GHGlow gp2 (v2) (version 2) | ecosystem: Host-associated > Mammals > Digestive system >... | reverse complement strand
TCGCGTTGGTGTGGCAATCCGTATTCCCCGAAAGCCGCATGTTAACTGACATTGTACCGGAGAACGGATTCCCACGCCAGTGTTGCGACACTGGCTCGGAATGACAGACTTTGAGCTTTGTCTACACGTTTACCTCCCTTTGGAAAAAGGGAGCCAATTCGTCCACCCCGCCGCGGATGCGGCGTGCAAATATCAAGGAGGAAAAGAGAATGAAACACAACGCAAAGAAAATCCTGTCCCTGCTGCTCAGCTTCGTGCTGGTGCTGTCGCTGCTGCCGGGGATGACGGCGTTTGCTGCGGACAGCGGGAACTGCGGCGATAATGTAACATGGAATTATGATAACACAACCAATACCCTCACCATTTCCGGCAGCGGGGCAATGGCGAACAATGCGTATATGATTTGGCATGATAATGAATTCCAAAACAGTATCAAGACTGTTGTTATTGAAAACGGTGTAACCAGCATTGGTACGGCCGCGTTTGTTAACTGCGCAAGCTTAACAAGCATAACCATTCCCGACAGTGTAACCAGCATTGGTATGGTCGCGTTTTATGACTGCGAAAGCTTAACAAGCATAACCATTCCCGACAGTGTAACCAGCATTGGTTCGTCCGCGTTTGTTGACTGCGTAAGCTTAACAAGCATAACCATTCCCAACAGTGTAACCAGCATTGGTGAAGGGGTGTTTACTGGCTGCGATAGCTTATCGAGCGTAACCATCCCCAACAGTGTAACCAGCATTGGTATGGCCGCGTTTGCTGACTGCGCAAGTTTAACAAGCATAACCATTCCCAACAGTGTAACCAGCATCGGCGGATACGCGTTTTATGATTGCTCAAGTTTAACAAGCGTCACATTTGAACCCGGGACCACAGGCGCGCAACTGAAGTTCGACCACGATGCCTTCGAGTCTGTTTCCTTACTCGCCTACGGCGCGGGCAGCGCAAGGCTGTATGACGGAGACACAGAGATCAAAGCAGGCACGGCATTGAATACACTGAACGACAAGACCCTCACCTGGAACTCAACCGGCTACACCGTGACCTACCAGCCCGGTGACGGGGCAAGCCTCAAGGAAGGCATTCAGCCGCCTGACGGATATAAGGTTGACGGTCAAAACATCGTGAAAACCGGTGTTAAGGGTGAATACAAGATTGAGGGCCTGGATTCCTGTTTCAACGCCCCCGAGGGAAAGGTATTTGACTGCTGGAAGGACGCCAACGGCACAGAGTACAGAGAGGGACAGAAAGTTGACAACGTGACCGCCAATCTCACCCTCACGGCCCAGTGGAAGGAAGAGAAAAAGCCCGACGGCGGCGAGAAAAAGACCTCCGGCGGCGGCTCCGGCTTCGACCTCGTGTTCAACATCCCCGGCGAGGATAACTCCTGGGGTTACGGCGGCGGTTATGCCCCGCAGCAGGCCTACCGCGTGAGCCTTGCCCCGATGCAGGGCGGCAGCGCGGCCCTCGGCCTCACGACCGGCGAATCCACCGAGACGGCAATGAACGTCTACCCGACCACGACGGTCTATGTCTTCCCGAACGCCGAGCAGGGCTATGAGCTCGACAAGATCGTCTGGAGCCTCATCGACGGCTCTGCCAGCTACGACATCACCGAGGCGAAGAACTTCGTCATGCCCGCCATGGACGCGGTGGTGTATGTGACGTTCAAACCGGTGGGGTAAAGACAAACGCGCTTTCTTGCCTCCCCCAGCCGCGCATGCGGCGATATGGGGGAGGTGTCACGAAGTGACGGAGAGGGTCCCCGGGATTATGCCCGGCTCAAGGACCGACGGCCCTCTCAGTCACCGCCGTGAACGGCGCTGACAGCTCCCCCAGAGGGGGAGCCAAGAAGCAGCGCTTGTCTTCTTGCCTTACCCTCAAGGGGAAGGCAAAGCCGATACCCAAAAACATCAAACCTGTCATCCTGAGCGTAGCGAAGGATCTTTTGTTCCCTCATGAACCAAGGGAAAGATCCTTCGCTGACGCTCAGGATGACAGTTTTAAAGCACTTCGGAAAGATCCTTCGCTGGCGCTCAGGATGACATTTAAAAACCGACATATCCCGCTGCCGTTTGCTCATAAGCGCGGCCTCCATTTGTTCACAAACAGCATATTGAAAAAGTCGCAAAAAAGGTTATAATAAACTTTCAGAAAACTTGCGGAAGGGAGGCGCGGCGTGAAAAGCATATACTTACGGAACTTTACGGCCATGGCCGTGCTCGTCTGCTTCTGTCTCATGCTCATCTGCCTGTCCTTCGTGGGCATCGGGCGGATGCACCTGGTGCGCGCGCTGCGCGGGGACATGATCGCCTCGGCGTCCGAGGTCGCGCGCATTGCCTCCGCCGTCCGGCAGAACGACTCGCTCGACAGCTGGCTTCTGGGCATGAACGTCAGCGCCATCGCCAATTCCACCGAAAACCTCATCTTTATCGCCGAGCCGGGCGGCAGCATCGTGCGCTGCTCCGACAAGCCGACCAACTGCTGCCATCTCGGCCTTACGCTGTCTGAAAACGTGCTGGAGCTTGCCCGCTCCGATACCGAGTTCGGCCTTACGGACCTCGACGGCGTGTTCAAGGAGCAGCGCTATGTGGTCTCCCGCGGCATCTACTCCGAGGCGGACGGGAGCTGCCTGGGCTATGTGTTCGTCATCAGCTCGCCGGGCAAGATCTTCGGCGACTGGTCGGCCTTCCTGATCCTCGCGTCGGTGGTGACGCTCGGCATCCTGCTGGTGTTTCTGATCCTGACGCTCTTTTACTCCAAGCGCATGGCGCGGCCGCTGGACGAGATCGCCGCCGCCTCGCGGAAATTCGCCCGGGGCGACTTCTCGGTGCGCGTCAAACAGGAGTACGACGCCACCGACGAAATGGGCGCGCTCATCGACTCCTTTAATAAAATGGCCGACTCCCTCGAGGCCGCCGAAAAGCGCCGCAGCGAGTTTATCGCCAACGTCTCCCACGAGCTGAGGACCCCCATGACCACCATCTCCGGCTTTGCCGACGGCATCCTCGACGGCACCATCCCGCCCGAGGAGGAGCGCAAATACCTCGTCTCCATCCGCGACGAGACGCGGCGTCTTTCCCGCCTCGTGCGGGACATGCTGGACGCCTCCGCCGCCCGCAGCCACGCCACCGACCCCTCGCGCCGCACGGTGTTTGACTTAAACGAGCTGCTTTTGCAGACGCTTCTGAGCTTCGAGGACCGGGCCACGAAGAAAAACCTCGACGTGGACCCGCAGCTTCCCGACAACAGCATCATGGTCGTGGCGGACAAGGACGCCATCACGCGTGTCATCTACAATCTTCTGGATAACGCCGTGAAATTTGCCAGGCCCGGCTCCTGCCTGACCCTGCGCCTTTACAGGGACGAGGAGAAGGCCTATGTCTCCGTGCGTGACGAGGGCGAGACCATCCCGCCGGACGACCTGCCCTTCATCTTCGACCGCTTCCATAAGTCCGACCGCTCCCGCAGCCTCGACAAGGAGGGCATGGGCCTCGGGCTGTACCTGGTCAAGGCCATCATCAACGGCCACGACGAGGATATCGCCGTCAAGAGCGAGGACGGCGTGACCGAATTTGTCTTTTCCCTGAAACTTGCAAAATAAAGAGGACTGAGTATGAACAACGACAAGAATCAAAATACCTCCGGCTGGTACGCGCCCATGGCCCCCGCACCGGCGCCCGCTCCCCGGGAGACGCAGGAGCCCCCGCGCAGACGGGGCATGCCCGTGTTCTGGCAGATCCTGCTCGGGACGCTGCTGGCCCTTGGCCTCATCGTGGGCACCTCGCTGTACTTTGCAAAGCGCCAGCCTGCCCCGGCTCTGCCCGAGAACACCCAGCGCCCGGGCAGCGGCTTCAACGTCATCATCCCCGGCGGCGACCTGCCCGGCGGCTTCGGCAATCTCCTCCCCGACGGCGGCGATGAGGACGAGGAGCTGCCAGAGGACTGGAAGGATTTCTTCAACTCCTACTTCGTCACCGAGGACAAGGAGGAGGTCGAGACCCGTATCCCCATGGTGGAAAAGCGTCCCGTATGGGAGCTTGCGCTCGCGCCCGCCGGGAAGCAGACGCAGAGCCTGCAGGAGATCTACCGCGGCTGCGTCGACTCCGTCGTCAGCATCCGCGCCTACATCGACGGCGAGATGGGCTTCTACTGGGGCACCGGCATCATCCTGAGCGAGGACGGCCTCGTCCTCACCAACGCCCATGTCATTGAGGGCTGCGACAGCGCGGTGGTGGTGCTCTCCGACGACCGGGAGTTTGAAGCCTCCCTCGTCGGCACCGACCGCACCAGCGACATCGCGGTGCTCAAAATCGAGGCCGAGGGCCTGAAGCCCGCCGTCTTCGGCGAGAGCGACGCGCTCACCGTGGGCGAGGATGTGGCCGCCATCGGAAACCCCCTCGGCGAGGAGTTTCGCGCCACGCTCACAAACGGCATCATCTCCGCCATCGACCGCGGCGTCAGCTATGACGGGCACAGCATGAACCTCATCCAGACCAACACCGCCATCAACGAAGGCAACTCCGGCGGCGCGCTGCTGAACATGTACGGCCAGGTGGTGGGCGTGACCAATATGAAGATGATGTCCGACTACTCCAGCATCGAGGGCATCGGCTTCGCCATCCCGAGCACCACCGTGCGCAATGTGGTCAACGCCCTGGTCAAGGACGGCGAGGTGCGCGGCCGTCCGGCGGTGGGCATCACCGTGGGCGCCATCTCCGACATGGCCGCCGACCACTACGAACTGCCCGAGGGTCTGTACGTCTCCGCCGTGTCCGAGGACTCCGACGCCTACAGGAAGGGCATCAAGGAGGGCGACATCATCACCGCCGTCAACGGCGAGCCCGCCAAGTCCACCGACGATATCCTCAAGGTCCGAAACGGCCTCGGCATCGGCGACACCATCAAGTTCACCATCTGGCGCGACGGCGAGACCTTCGACGTCGATGTCGCGCTCGTGGAGTACAACGATATCTATTAAAAAATAAAAATACGGCGTATAAAGAGAATCGGGAGCTGTGAAAAAAGTCAATTGACAGTGTAGGGGCCGACGCCCCCGGCGGCCCGAGCGGTACAGTCCAAAAATAAAGCAGAAAGCCCCCGGCGAAAACGTACAGTGTTACGGATTCGCCGGGGGTCAATGTGTTATTTGGGATTCTCTCTGCCGGGCCGCGTGATAAGCGTCGGCCCCTACGGTGTTGATATTACTGTGTTCTTGATGAAGGGGACCTTTTTCACAGCCCCTTTTTATCGTTTTATCAGGCTTGACATTTTTCGCCTGAATGAGTAATATAGGGGAGGTCAAATTATGTAAATTGATATATGTCAATTTTCCTATGTCAATCCGATGAGGAACGAGGTGGGCCGCGCCATGAACAGAATACGCATTTTAGCGCTGCTGCTGGCGCTGTGCCTGCTCGTGACCCTGCTGCCCGCCTCCGCCTTTGCGGAAGGGGAGTACGGCGACGGGCTTGTCAGCCTGCGCTTTACGGCGGGCGGCACGGCGCGCGTCATGCTCCTGGACGCCGATGGCAGCCCCGTCCTGCCGCTGAGCGAGGACGGCACGTATCTGCTCGCGCCCGGCAGCTACAGCTATTATGCGGTCGACCCTAAAAGCGGGGAGCTTCTCATCCCGGTGACGGTCCTTTCGCTGACAGGCTCCGAGGGCCATGTGGAGATCCCGCTGGGCACCGCGCCCGACGCGCCCGCCTTCCTCACGCAGCCGGAGCGCGAACAGGAGGCCGAGCCCGAGGAGGAGCCGCAGGAGATCATGCCCATGCCGGTGGTCTTCCGCTGCGAGCAGGTTATCGACTTTGCGGGCCTTACGGTCACAGACCCCGACGGCGCGGTCATGCAGCCCTGGATGGACATGCTGACCGGCGCGATCCTCTTTGACAGCTACCTGCTCCTGCCGGGGGCATACAGCTACTGGTATCACGACCCGGCGGGCGCGCTGCCCGACCAGCAGGGGAGCTTTGCCGTGAGTGCCGACGGCATGCAGACGGTGGAGCTTGACCTCACCGGCGGCACGGTCGGCGGCTGCTTCTCGGCCACGGCCGTCAACCCCTACTACGCAGACCTCATTTCCCCGGACTATATCCCCACCCCCTCCGTCAGCCCCGAGGAGAGCCTTGCAAGGCTGCGGGCGGAGGTGTTCTCCGACCCCTCGCAGCGCCTGAACGGCGTCTTCTATGCCGGCACCGACGGCGAGAGCGTCTCGGGCGGCTCGCCTGTCACCTACGAAACCCCGGAGGCCGCGGGCGCCGCGCTCAAGCGCGCGCTCATCCAGCGTCAGGAGGAAATCTCCATCCGCGTCAAGACCCACATCAAGCCCACCGAACAAATCTGGTGGGACGTGTGCTTTATGATCTACCAGGAGGCCATCCGCCACACCGGCGCGCCCACCGAGGGCGACTACCTGCGCTATGAGTACGGCGGCGTCACCTGCAACGGCTCCGCCGCCGGGTCGGAAGAGACGGGGGAGTACTACTATCAGTTCATCTACTCGCCGCTCTACTTCACGACTCTTGCCCAGGAGGCGGAGCTGGACAGCCACATCGCCTCCATTCTCGGCAGCCTCCAGCTTTCCGGCAAGAACGACGAGCAGAAGATCCGCGCCCTGTATCAGTACCTCACCGAGCACGTGACGTTCGAGCAGGCCCGCGACACCCTGAACTTCACCGCCTACAGCGCCCTTGTAAACGGCAAGGCCGCCTGCCAGGGCTTTTCCGTGGCCTTCTACCGCCTGTGCCTGGAGCTGGGCGTGGACGCGCGCGTCGTGACGAGCAGGGAGATGGGCCACGCCTGGAACATTGCCCGGGCCGACGGCAGCCGTTACTACGCCCTGGACGCCACCTGGGATGCGGGCAAGGGACCGGAGGCTTGGCAGTACTATCTGCGCGGCAGAGAGAACTGGAAGGCGGAGCACTCGCTCGGCGACGAGTTTGCCGACGGCCGCTTTTCCGACTATACCTTCCCGGACGAGGATTACGGCAGCGCTTCCGGCACGGTGATCAACTCGATCTCCCTGCTTTTTGACGGGCTGCTTCGCATCAAGTATTATTTTGTCCTGCCCGAAAGCCTGATCGCCGAAGGGGGCAGCAGCATCTGCTTTGCCCGCGGCGGCGAGATCTTCCAGCAAACGGCCCTGTCCGAGGGCAAGCGCGAGGGAGCCTATACCTGCTTCTACTGTGCCGTGAACGCCGAGGACATCGACACCCCTGTCCAGGCGCGCATCCAGCATGCCGACGGCAGCTACGAGATCATCAGCGCCTCCAACGGCAAGACCTACCCCAACGGCTTTTTCTTCTCGCCCATGGAATACGCCCGCCAGATGAAGACCTCGGCCTCCACCGCCGCCATGCGGGGGCTGGCCCAGGCCCTGGAGGACTACGGCATCGCGGCGCAGAACTATTTCAAAAAGCGCGGCGACACCCTGCGCGACGAGGTCCTGAGCGTGAGCGCTTCCGACCTCGACGCCTGGACGATCCGGGCCGAGGGGCAGCGGCCGGAGGGCTTCCGCGACGCCTCTGCCTCGGTCGTGTTCGAGGCCGACAACAGCCTGCGCGTCTACCTGCGCTTCCTGAACGGCTATGCGCCGGACAGCTATCGCTTCCAGGTCGACGGGCAGAGCGCCCGGCTTTCCGCTAAGGGCGACGGCACATACTACCTGAGTGTGGAAAACATCGCCGCCGACGCGCTGGACACGCCCCACCGCTTCACCGTCAGCGACGGGACCGACAGCTACACGCTTACGGTCAGCGCCCTCGGCTACTGCAAGACCGCCATCGAGCGCGGCGGCGAGGCGATGGCGAACCTGGGCAAAGCATTATATCTCTATAACCGCGCGGCGGAAAAATATTTCGGAGCTTGAACGGAAGGGGAGAGCGCATCATGGAAAAAAAGAACCGGGCTGCAAAGCTCATCAACGTGGCGCTGGGCCTGATCCTGATCGTCACGGTGATCCTCTTCTCGCCGGTGTTCGGCTTCGCGGGAGGCTTTTCCAGCCCCGAGCAGCGGCAGTCGACCTCCATGCCCATGTCGGGGGCCGAACCGAAGAGCGCCGTGCCGCAGCCTGTCGCGGCCACGCCCAGGCCCACCGCTGTGCCGACCCCGACGCCGGTGGTGCTGCCGTCGGCGCCGCCCGCGCCGTCCCCGACCCCGGTGCCCACGCCGAAGCCCGTCGCGGTGCAGCAGCCGGTCCAGCAGGCCGCCCAGCCGGTCCAGCAGGCTCAGCCGCAGACCTGGCAGCCGGAGGAGTGGCAAGGCGAAGAGGGCTACGAGGGCTATGAGGAAGACGGGGAGGCCGAAGCCGCGCCCGAGGAGCCGCAGAGCTACGAGGGCCTGGGAGAGCAGGCGGAGAACGGCGTGATCGCCACCGAAAACGCCGACATCGTCATCAACACCGACATGGGCGGCGGCGACACTACCGTCCCCCAGGAGCCGGTCACCGAGCCCGTCGTGGAATACACAGACCCCATACAGTCCGACACCAGCGAGGGCGAAGCCTTTATGATCGGGTAACACGGGGATACAAACACAAGAAAGCTGTGAAAAAAGTCCCTTGTCGGGAATTCGGGAAAATGAATATCGTAGGGGCCGACGCCCTCGGCGGCCCGCGCGGTACAGATTCAAACAAAACAAAAATCCCCGGCGAAAACGTACAATGTTACGGATTCGCCGGGGATAAATGCGTTTATTGAGCTTTTACTGTCGGGCCGCCGGGGGCGTCGGCCCCTACACTGGCAATCAGGTTTTTCTCGGCTCCTGTTGTTTTGCGCCTGTTTATGTCTTGATCCCGCACACGAAGCAGTGCCACTCCTCCTCGGAGCGGTGGTCGAGGATCTCAAGGCCGTTTGCCTTGAGGGCTTCGGCGGTCTCGGGCCAGCGATGCTCGATGATGCCGGAGCAGATGAAGATGCCGTCCTTGCTCATGAACTGCCGCACCATGCCCGACAGCGGGATGATCACATCCGCCACAATGTTGGCAAGCACCAGCTCATAACCGCCGCCGATGCGCGCGCGCAGACTCGCGTCGCCCAGAATGTCGCCCGCCCAGGCCGTCATGCGCTCGGGCCCGATGCCGTTGAGGGCGGCGTTGTGCATCACCACGTCCGGGGCCTTGGGGTCGATGTCCACGCCGAGACAGCTATCGCAGCCGAGCAGCAGCGCCCCGATGCCGAGGATGCCGCTGCCGCAGCCGAGGTCCAGCACCCGCTTGCCCGGCGCCGTGTACTTTTCCAGTGCCGCGAGACACATGCGTGTGGTGGCGTGGCTGCCGGTGCCGAAGATGAGGCCCGGGTCGAGGACGAGGGGGACGCGCCCGTCGGCGGGGGCTTCCTCCCATTCCGGCACCACCACAAGCTTCTCGCCGACCTCGATGGGCTTGTAGTACTCGCGCCAGTTGTTCTCCCAGTCGCTGTCCTCCACGAACGCGGTAGAGAGCTCCGGGAAGGCGTCGCGGAATTTTTTCAGCACCTTAAGCCCCTCGCCGTCGTCGGTGAGATAGCACTTGATGCGGCTGACGCCGAGAAATTTATTCTCCAGCTCCTCGTCCACATAGTCCCAGTACTGTCGGTTGTGCTCGAAGAAGCTTTTGAAATCTTCCTCGTTTTCGATCACAAAGCCGCCCGCGCCCAGCGCCGCAAGCTGCTCGCAGCGCGCGTCGATCTCGTCGGCGGGGGTGTTTACGGTCACTTCGATGTATCGCATTGTTTTCCTCCGTAATAAATAGTTTCAAACATACTCCACGGGAACCCCTCCGGCGGCGGAGAACTGAAGCGCAGCGCCTCGCCCGTTTTGGGGTGGTGAAAGCCCAGCAGATGGGAAAAGAGCGCGATGCCGCAGTCCCGGCGGGGGCTGCCGTATTTCGCGTCGCCCAGGAGCGGATGGCGGCGGGAGGCAAGCTGCACGCGGATCTGGTGGCTGCGCCCGGTGTGAAGCCGCACGGCCAGCAGGGAACACTCCTCGCGCTCCCGGAGCACCCGGTAATCCAGCACCGCCTCCTTTACCCCGGCGCGGGGACGCGAGACCACAAAGCTCTTGTTTTTTGCCCGGTCGTGAAACAGCAGGTCCCGCAGCCGGGCTTCATCGGCCTCCATCGTCCCGTGCACCACGGCGAGGTATTCCTTTTCAAAGCCGCCCGCGGCGAGCTCACGGCCCAGCGCTGCGGCCGCGCGCCGGTCGAGAGCATAGACCATTACGCCGCCCACGTCCCGGTCGAGCCTGTGCACGCACAGCGCCTCCCGCGCGCCCGTTTGCGCTTTCACGAGGGCGGGCATCCCGGTCTCGGAATCGACCCCGGCAGGTTTGACGCAGACGATGAGAGAAGCATCCTTATATAAAACAGATATGTCCATGGCGTCACCTCAGAGCAAGTCTACCATCTGCCGGAAGAAATTACAAGGGGGGAGTGGACGCTGCGCAGGGCATCGTCGCAGCAGAGGCTGTTCTTGCCCCCCTTGCCTAAAGGGGGTGCCCCAGTTCGCAAACTGGGTCGGGGGGATATCGTCTCTGTGGCGTAGTGCGTAGAACCGTATCCCCCAGTCATCGCCATAAATGGCGCTGCCAGCCCCCTTTAGACCCATAAAGGGCCCAGGTGCAAGGGGGCCAAATCGCATGACCGCAACGTGTATGCCCCTTTAGGCAAGGGGAAGCCAAGAGGGCGCTTCGCCACCGCCAGGCCGCGAAGTAAATTTTTGAAAACCCAGAGAAAAACCGGGAACAAAGCGCGGCTTTGGACGTCATATAGGCATACGATGGGCCGGTTCCCGGCCCCGGCAGCCCGTTTTTTATGCGCTACGCCCGATACGCAAAAGCCCGCAAAGCCTTGACAATCAACGGTTTTCGGGGCATTTGCGGGAACAAATGTAACGAATTTGAAATTTCTTGAAAATTTTTTGTTTTTGGGGCTTGCAATTTAGAATGAGTTGTTGTAATATTATAGCCGAATCGTAATACTTTTTTAACTTTTGAAAGTGCGCGGTTCGGGCAGCTGATGATCGGTAGACGTATCGGCCGTCATCTGCCGCAGCAAGATCCAACGCAGTAATCATTTTACCCGAAAGGGTAGGTATTAGGGGGAGCAACTATGAAGAAACGGATCATTAGTATGCTGCTTACGGTATTGATGGTCATGTCCCTGTTTTCGGGGATGACGGTCGGTGCCGACGCAGCCAACTACAATGGCGCCAACGTCATCGAGTATACAATGGCGCAGGGCGACTTTGTCCTGAGGATCTGCCAGCGTCTGGGGTTGAATTACTACACCTGCAAGAACGCGATCATGATCCTCAACAACATTACGGACGGCCAGTGGAACAAGCTGACCGTCGGCAGAACACTGACTCTGCCCGCAAGCGATTATGACGCACTGCTGATCTCCAACGGTGCCGGCACCAGCGTGTATAACTCCGGTGCCGCCTCCACCACGGCGACCACCAGCAACGTCACCGGCACTGCCACTGTCGGCAATGCCACCGTGCTCAACACTGCGGCCGCCGTCGCGGCAGCGAGCTCCGACACGCTTGCCTACTACCTGGTGCCCTACACCATGTCCTACGGCGAGACCGTCTCCGGCGTGTGCAACGCGCTGGGCGTCAACTTCTCGATCTTTTCCCCGTTCATCAAGCAGGTGAACAACATCTCCAACTGGAACAGGGTCAGAGCAGGGGACACCCTCATCATCCCGACGCCGGTTGCCCCGTCCGTCGGCACCACCTGCTACGGTGTCATGGAGCATATCGTCGCCGGCAGTGACACGGCCTACGGCATCGTAAGCTCCAAGGGCGTCAACTACAACGCCAGCGAGCGTCTGCTCAAGGTCCTCAACCAGACCGATAACCTCGCGGCGATCAAGGCCGGCGGCAAGTTCTTCTACCCCGTGCCTCTGACGGTCTCCGTGCCCGGCACCGGCAACCCCGGCGCCACCTCCACCACGACGACCACCACCACCGTCACCGACGGCAACGGCACCACCACCACGAGCACGACCACCACTGCCAAGCTCTATAAGCTTTCCAGCGGCATGGCTGCCTCCGACGGCCAGATGCTCTTCTACGTGGACAACAAGCCCGTTACCGCGGCTCCCGCCGGTGCCAAGGTCACCATCGTGACCCAGGCCAATTCCGGCAAGGCCATCCAGAGACTGACCGTCAAGCACGCCAACGGCACCGCCGATCTCCTGCTTGCGGGCGACGCCTTTGTGATGCCGAGCTGCGACGTGCGTGTCGATGCCGCCATCAAGAACGGCCATGACATCAATATCGCTGCCAACTACAGCGGCAAGGCCACGGCCTCCGTCGGCGGCGTGTCCGTCCAGGCTGCGGTCAAGGGCGCGACGGTCGTTATCAAGAGCACCGATCCCAACTACGAGATCTCCTCTGTCTACGCGACCTACAAGAAGATGATCTCTTCCTCCACGAAGGTCCAGCTCACGGTGAGCGCCTCCAAGGCCTTCATCATGCCTGACGCGGATGTGGACGTGGAAGTCGTTCTCAAGCCCGTCTCGACCTACGCCTTCTATGTCAACGATCCTGCCAACGGCAGCTTCTACCTCCAGGTCGACGGCAGCCCCGTTACCCGTGCCGCCAAGGGCGCGCAGGTCACTGTCGTTGCCAAGCCTGACACCGGCTACGAGCCTCTGACCCTGTCCGTGAAGAACCACCTCACCGGCGCCGCGGTCAACGTGTTCAGCAACACCTTCACCATGCCCGCCTTCGACGTGGACGTGGAAGTGACCTTCACCGGCAAGGGCAACAACATCCTGGTCATGCCCTCTCAGCTCGGCAATGTCTATGCCTTTGACAGCAAGAGCATCACCGATGCCAGCCAGTTCATCACCGAAGCCGAGACCGGCAAGGAGATCTACCTGGTTGCCATCAATGAAGAAGGCAATACGCCTGAAGGCATCAAGAAGGGTGACTACGACATCAGCTATGACGTGGTCCGCACCAGCGACGGCCTCAAGGTCAAGTGCGACTATGTCGCCGACAACTGGACCATGAATGTCGACGGTACGAGCACCACCTCCAGCTACTACAAGTTCACCATGCCCAAGGGCGGTGTCACCGTTACCCCGAAAATCACTCTTGCGACAAAGAATGAGATCTACGCGAAGTTCTTTGTGAACAACAAGCCCATGGCTGCCGGCAGCTACAACGACTGCAGCTTCTCCATCACCTGGAACGGCAAGACCTCCGAGTTCACCGAGACTCTGCAGCAGGTCTCCAAGCTCAAGGCCATCAAGAGCGGCATCCCCGCCGGCGAGTACCTTGATCTGCGCTATGACAGCGCTGAAGGCGTCTCCTTCATCAAGTTCAGAATCACCGACGGCAAGACAAATCCCACGGTGTTTGAGGAAGCGACCAACGAAGCCAACCGCTACGGCTACTTCAAGATGCCCGCAGCTCCCATCGAAATCGAAGCCTACTTCGAGACCGGCAAGGCTTCCCTCGGCCCCGCTGTCGTGGAAGGCGTCGGCTCTGTCGGCTACAAGGTTTACACCAAGGTTTCCGACTTCCCGCCCACGTGGGAGTGGAGATCCGTCAATACCTGCGAGCCCGGCGATAAGGTCATGATCGTCGTAACTGCCGGCAACGGCTACAAGTTCGACGCGACCAGATACGACTCCAAGCTGCTTGTTACCCGCAAGGACAACGGCGCAGCCATCAAGGTCGACACCATCGCGGTGCCTTCGCTTGACCCCAACTCCTTCGCGTTCACCTTTGAGATGCCCGCCTCCGGCGTGGATGTCCGGGCCATCTTCGATCCCAAGCCCTTCACCATCACGATGAAGTGCCAGGATCAGGTCGGCAACGATCTGACCGGTCTGGGCCTGTGGCAGATCGCCATCAACATGGTCCCCGGCGTGGTCGACAATACCACCGGCGGCATCTGGAAGGCCTTTGAGACCAAGTTTGACGTCGCTTACGGCGACTATGTCACGGTCGCCATGACCGAGGCCGGCTGGTCCAAGTATGATATGGTCTCCTTCCGTATCGACGGCTACCAGTACACTGCGGACGAGCTCAACTACTTCTACAACTTCCAGATGATCGAGGAGCGCGCGAAGGATCTCACCATCACCGCAGTCCTCAGACCGAGAGTTGCCAACTCTCCCACCCCGCACAGACTCATCGCCACCTACCTGCCCAACATGGGCGATGTGGAGTTCTTCCTCTTCAGGAACAACCCCTTCACCGGCGGTGACGAGGGTACCGGCTATGCCAGCAACGTCGACGGCGTCAATTACTACGCCAGAGTTAACGGCACTACGACGCGGGCCGACGGTACGGTAGAATACAGCCTGTCCAACACCAGATACACCAGCTACGCATTTGCGGGCGACTATGTGGCCGTGGTTGTCAACTCCAACAACGGCGAGTACACCGCAGACGTCAACAACATCTCCATCGTCCCGATCCAGGGAGATGCCGACCACGTTGTCCCGACCCCGATGTATGTCTCGTCCATGAACGGCGACACCAACGGCGGCAAGGGTTACAAAGTCTTCGTCTTCAGAATGCCCGATGACGACCTGAGCATCAACGTCAACTTCACCGGCAAGAAGTACGGCATGAGCATCGTCGTGGTCGACAGAAACGGCAATCCCGTCGGCGGTATGATCGACATGTACGTCGAGACTTCCATCTTCACCGATGTGGCAGCCAACAGCACCTTCGGCGACGTGAGCTTCAACCAGCTCGTCACCATCATGCCTTCCGCTCGCGCCCAGGCAAGCCGGATCGGCGTCTACAGCGTCGATGTCAAGACCGATCCCGGCGCACAGTCTGTCTACTACTATGACAACAGCATGGCACACAGCGGACCTGTCTTCAACATGCCCGCCAGCAATGTCATCGTCTACATCACGGTCGATGATATCGTTGCAAGCACCATGAACGTCATCAACCTCCAGCACATGCTCGAAGGCGGCTCCCTCGTGATCCGCTCCGGCCCGGCCATGACCGATCCCGTGCTGCTCACCGTTTCCGGCAACAGACAGGTCAGCCTGAATGTCACGGAGTTCAGCGTGGGCGACGATATCTACGTCTTCGAGGTTCCCGACGCAGGCAAGGCTCACCTGGGCAAGGGCGATCTGGGCATCACCAACAACGGCATTGTCTACACGGTTGCCAACTGGCACGGTGAGGCAGCCGACGGCACCAACATCTGGAAGGTCAAGGTCCCCGCAGGCCTGATGGTATTCACCGCGACCTGGGGCGATCCCGAGGAAGCACCCGGCGCAGACAATCTGATCTACGCGCCCGCCTCCAGCATCAGCGGCGGCAAGCTCGCCTTCTACCTGCCCGATGCATCCGATAAGGAGAAGCCCGCTGCCACGCCCACTGTCGAGTACGAGTCCGGCAAGTACCTGTACATCATGGCAACGCCCGATGCAGGCCTTGGCTTCCCCGCCGCTTCCGACATCAAGGTCGTTGACAAGAACGGCAATGTCCTGACGGTCCATGAGAGCGCCAACACAGCGCCCGCAGGCTCCAAGTACTACTACATCGACGAGGGCGCGCTGAAAGACGGCGGCATCTCCGTCAGCACCGACTTCCCGGCCAGCAAGGTCAAGATCACCTTCAAGCTCAGCGATGACGACGCCCAGGGCGCAAAGCTCAGCCTGAACGGCTTTGATCAGTTCATTACCACCACCGCCGGTACTTCCTACGATCTGGAGCCCGGCACGGTCATCACCATCAGCTCCGCCAATCCTTCCTACAACGCCGTCACGGTCGTGTCTCCCAAGTACGGCAAGGCTGAGAACAAGACAAGCCAGAACTATGTGGTGCCCGACGCAGCCGAGACCGTCACCATCACCCTGACCAGCAACAATCCGGCGGTCACGGTCAATCAGAATACTGACAGCAAGTACGGCACGCTCGGCCTGGCACACACCGACAGCACGGCCATGATCGAGCAGCCCAGCGCCTTCAAGGTTGGCGACGACCTGTTCTTCTTCCCGTCCGCTGCCTATGGCTACGAGCTGGATACGGACAACTTCAAGGTCACCGAGAATGTCAGCGGTACGGTCCACAAGATCGATGGCACTGATATCGTAATGGGTACCAACTGCTACAAGATCTCCGGTCTTGCGAAGATCCCCGACGGCGGCGTCACGATCGACGTGGCCTTCAAGGCAAAGACCGTCAAGGTCAGCTTCTCCTTCGTGACCGGCCACAAGGGCACTGTCCAGGTCTCCAATGGTTCCAACACAGCTACCATTCAGGATGATGTCTCTGTCGACGCCAAGTACGGCGCAACGATCAGCATGACTCCTGTCGGCGACTTCCAGTGGGGCACCGGTGCAGCCGCCATCAGCGGCAAGACGGTTTCCGGCTCCGGCAATACCGGCACCAGAAGCTACACCATCGACACCGAGAGCAACTTCACCGTTGTGCTTGACGTGATCGAAAAGTAATTCCCAGCCAATTCCCCTATATCTCCCCCCAGAGCGGCAGGGCCGCGAGGCCCTGTCGCTCACTTGGAGGAAGAACGAGATAGAAACACAAAAACCCGGCAGCCGAAAGGCCGCCGGGTTTCGTGCGTTATGTCATGTTTTATTTTTCCGTATGCTTGCGCGCGGGCTTGACGTTCACGTCGGGACTGATGCTGCCCTCGATCGGCCCGTTCTTTTCCTCAAAGGCGCGGATATCCCGGCGGATGAGCACCAGGATGTGACTGTTCACCGATCGCCCCTCATAGTCCGCCACATAGGACAGCTTCTCGAGCATCTCTTCTTCTATTCGGATGGATACGCTTTTTATAGCCATAAAGTCACCTCGCAGATATACAGTGGCTTTACTTTATGGCAAAATTAGAGTATTATGTCTGAAACAGATATACAGTATATCTATATTAAATTCAAGGATGAGAAACTATGCCGGACTATCCCAAAATGTACGCCATCCTCTGCGCCGCAGCCTCGGAAGCGATCGACCTGATCGAAGCGGGGAGCTCCGCCAGTGCCGCCGAAAAGCTGCAAGCAGCCCTGCTCAAGGCCGAGGAGCTGTACGTCGGAGAAGGGGAGGGGTTGTGAAGACGGGGCCTGTCAACTGTGCGTATGAACATACAAACACCTTGACTTTACTTCGGTAATGTGTTAAAATGCGCAGGACTTTTGATAAAGCGGGTGATATCATGCTGTGCTCCAACATCACACGAAATGCCGACGGCGCGCTGCTCTTTGCCGGGCAGTCCGTCTCCGACCTGGCCGAGCGTTACGGCACCCCCCTCTACCTCATGGACGAGGCGCGCATACGCCAAAACTGCCGCATGTACAAGGACGCTTTCCGCCTGGCCTTCGGCGACAAAGCCATGCCGCTCTATGCCAGCAAGGCGTGCTCCTTCAAGCAGATGTACCGCATCATGGCCGAGGAGGGGATGGGCGTCGACTGCGTCTCCTGCGGCGAGATCCATACCGCGCTTTCAGCGGGCTTCCCGGCGGAGCGCATCTGGTTTCACGGCGACGGCAAAACCGACGCGGACATCCGCTATGCTCTTGACCACGGTGTCGGCGGCTTCGTGGTGGACGGACTCGAGGAGCTCGAAGCCCTGAACCGTGAGGCGGGGGTGCGCGGGGTACGGCAGAAGATCCTCCTGCGTGTCACGCCCGGCATCGACCCGCACACCTACGAGGCGGTGAACACCGGGCGCGTGGATGTGAAGTTCGGCGCTCCCATCGGCACGGGCCAGGCGCTCGATTTTGTCCGCGCCGCGCTGGATGCGCCCAACGTGGAGCTTGAGGGCCTGCACTGCCACGTCGGCTCCATGGTCTTCGACGAGTCCGTCTTTGAGGACACCGCCGATCTGATGCTGGCTTTCATGCGGGAACTCAGGGACAAGCTCGGCTATGTGACAGGCATGCTCGACCTCGGCGGCGGCTACGGCGTGCGCTATACGGACAGCGACAAGCAGGCGGACATCCCCGCCCGGATCGCGGCCCTGGCGCAGCATATCCGCAATCGTGCCGACGAGGCGGGGCTGCCCATGCCGTTCATCCTCATGGAGCCGGGCCGCAGCATCGCGGCCGACGCGGGGATGACCGTCTACACCGTCAGCGCCGTCAAGCGCATCCCGGGCTTCAAGAACCATGTGATCGTGGACGGCGGCATGACCGATAATCCCCGTTACTGCCTCTACCGCGCGAGATACACGGTCCTGCACGCTGACGACAGGGGAGGGGAGACGGCGGTCTTCGACCTTGCCGGGCGCTGCTGCGAAAGCGGCGACATCCTCCAACCCGCGGTCAGCCTGCCCGCCGATGTAAAGCGCGGTGACCGGGTGGCCGTCTGCACCACAGGGGCGTATAACTACTCGATGGCGTCCAATTACAACCGCCTCGGCCGCCCGCCGGTGGTCATGCTCCGCGACGGGGAGAGCTATATCGCCGTCCGCCGCGAGGGCTTCGACGAGATCACAGCGCTGGATGTGTAATTGGCTCCCTCTTTGAGGGAGCTGTCACGGCGCGTGTCCGTCCGCGCCGTGACTGAAGGAGTCCCCGGTTCTTTAACCCGGCGCAAGTCATGACTGCTCCCTTCGTCATCCGGCTTGCGGGGGACGCCGGATGCCACCTCCCTCAGAGAGGGAGGCATAAGGAGAAACCATCATGAACACAAAAGCTGAGCTGCGCCGTGCGTTTAAGGCACGCGGCGCGGCTTTGACATCGGAATACCGAGCCGCCGCCGACCGCGCCATCCGTGACGCGGTGCTGCAAAGCGAAGTCTGGCGCAGGGCAGAGCGCGTCTTTCTCTATGTCAGCATGTGGGCCGAGCCCGACACCCGCGCCCTGATCGACGCGGCGCTCAAGGCCGGGAAAAGCGTCTATGTGCCGCTGTGCTGCCCCGAGCGGGTGATAAAGGCCGTGCGCATCCGGAGCTTTGACGCGCTGCGCCCCGGCATGCGGGGCATCCCCGAGCCGCCCGCCGACGGCGAGGCGGCGGAGCCGGGGACACTGGAGCTTGCGGTGGTGCCCTGCGTCACGGCGGCAAAGGACGGCGCGCGCCTGGGCCACGGCGCGGGCTATTACGACCGCTTCCTGAACGGGCACGCCTGCCCGACCATGTGCCTGTGCTACGGGCAGATGCTGGCCCACGCTCTGCCCATGGATGAACACGACGTGTGGATGGACTTTATCGTCACCGAGTCAGGCATCACGGCGCATTCGCCCGGCTCTTGAGGCAACACCGCACAGTTCGCCTTCGGCATCTTCCGGAAAGATTGAGCCCTGATTTTGTCACTTTTTCTTGCAATACACAAAGTATTCCTGCGAAAAACTGACTTCATCAGAACTCAATTTTTCTCGGGATCTGCTCTCGCCGAATTATGCGGTGTTGCCTTGGGAATCGAGATCGTGAGGATCAGCGAATCCTCCGTCTCCTCGCGCCGCACGCCCGCGGCGATGCCGCCCTGCTTCATCAGGTCCAGCGAGCGGTTAAGGCTGTTGAGGAACACCCGCACGTCCTTCAAAATGAGCGTGCGCTTCGGCTCCGGCTTCTCCGGCTCCTCGGCGGGGGAGGAGAGCAGCGCCTCTATGTATTCCTCCGTTGCCGCCACGGTCAGGGCGTTGGCCGCGATGTACTCGAGGGCCATACGCTGGGCGTTCGGGTCCGTGAGCCTGAGCAGCGCCCGGCCGTGCCGCTCGCTCAGACCGTAGCTGCGGAGGTTTTCCAGCACATCCCGCGGCAGCTTCAATAAGCGCAGCTTGTTCGCCACCGCCGACTGGGACTTGCCGATGCGCTTGGCCGCCTCCTCCTGGCTCATGCCGAACATGCGGATGAGCCTTGAAAGCCCCACGGCCTCCTCGATGAAGTCGAGGTCCCGGCGCTGGAGGTTTTCGATCAGCGCGATGAGGCTTGCGTCCTCCATGTTCACATCCAGCAGGATGCACGGCACCTCCTCCAGCCCCGCGAGCTTTGCCGCCCGCAATCGCCGCTCCCCGGCCACCAGCTCATACTTCCCGCCCCGGCAGCGCACGGTCAGGGGGTTGAGGATGCCGTAACTGCGGATGCTCTGGCTCAGCTCTTCGAGGGATTTTTCGTCAAACAGCTTGCGCGGCTGCACGGGATTGGGCGCGATGTCCTCCGCCGGCAGCCAGACAATATTTCCCCGCCGGACCCCCGGCCGGGTACGTGTCGCCTGCAATAGAATTACCTCCCATATTATATTCAATTGCGAATGCGATTCGCAATTGAGGTACTCGCGCTTATCGCACACGGCGGTGCGTGACACGCCGTGTTTGGGCGGCGCGAGGCCTCACAAAGTTCGGCTTAATGTGTTTTTGAGAAAGCAAAGCTCTCTCAAAAACGCATTAAATTGGTTCTCACGTTTCACCTTCGCAACTGTGTATTGTGGCTGACAAAAACAGCATATACCGGATATTGTGAAAAAGCGGGCGAAAGCGCATGGCGGCCCGCAATTTTTTATCGGGAAATTGGGGCTTGCAACCGGCTGGAAAATCGGCTATAGTTATATAGCTGTTCTGCGATATTACAAATTAGGAGAAAAGACACATGCTCAATTCCATCGACAACGTCGTCAATGCTGTCAGCGGCATTCTGTACAAGCCCTATGTGGTGCCGCTGATCCTGATCCTGGCGGGCCTTTACTTCACCTTCCGCCTGAAATTCGTGCAGTTTCGCCTGTTTGCGGAGTCGATCCGCGTCGTGAAGGAAAAGCCCGTGAACCTGGGCGCGACCTCCTCCTTCGGCGCGCTCATGGTCTCAACCGCGTCACGCGTCGGCACAGGCAATATCATGGGCGTGTCGACAGCGCTCTGTCTCGGCGGCGCCGGCGCCATCTTCTGGATGTGGATCACCGCCATTCTCGGCGGCGCCTCCGCGTTTGTGGAGTCCACCCTTGCCCAGATCTACAAGAAGCGCGACAGCGAGGGCCACAGCTACGGCGGCCCCTCCTACTACATGGAGCAGGCCCTGGGCCAGCGCTGGCTGGGCGTGATCTTCGCCGTCGTCCTCATCCTCACCTATGTGGTGGGCTACAACATGCTCGCGGCCTACAACACCCAGAGCACCTTCGAGTCCTTCAGCTTCTATAAGCAGACGTTTCAGGCCGCCGGTTTCACCGTTACTATGCCCATGATCGTCGGCGGCGTGCTGGCGGTCCTGTTCGGCATCTGCGTCCTCGGCGGCGGCAAGCGGCTCACCAAGGTCACCGAGATCCTCGTGCCCGTGATGGGTGTGCTGTATGTGATCGTCTCCCTCGTCGTGATCTTCACGCATATCTCCAGCTTCGGCGCGGTGTTCAAAAACATCTTCCGGTCCGCCTTCGACTTCAAGGCCATCTTCGGCGGCTTCACCGGCTCCTGCGTGATGTGGGGCATCAAGCGCGGCCTGTACTCCAACGAGGCCGGCATGGGCTCGGCTCCCAATGCGGCGGCCGCGGCCGACGTGAGCCACCCGGCAAAGCAGGGCCTGGTGCAGATGCTCTCCGTCTTTATCGACACCCTGCTCATCTGCTCGGCCACGGCCTTCCTCTGCCTCTTCTCCGGCGTGGAACCCACCGCTGAGGCAGCAGGCGCCGCCTATGTCCAGGCCTGCACCGGCGCCGCTCTCGGCAGCTTCGGCCCCATCTTCATCGCCGTGGCCGTCTGCCTCTTTGCCTTCACCACCCTCCTCGGCAACTACTACTACACCGAGGGCTGCCTGCGCTTCATCATGAAGAAGGAGCCGGGCAAGATCTTCATGGTCATCTATCGCCTGTGCGCCACCGCTCTGGTTTTCGCAGGCGCGGTCATCTCCGCGGGCCTCGCCTGGGACACCGCCGACCTTCTCCAGGCGCTCATGGTCATCATCAACGTCCCTGTCATCATCCTCCTTGCCAAGCCCGCCATCGCCGCCCTGCGCGACTACGAGTGGCAGCGCCGCAAGGGCAAGCTGCCCGCCTACCGCGCCAATGCCAACGGCGTCAAGGGCACCGATTTCTGGCAGGACGACCAGTACGTGCTGAGATAAAGAGAAAACCTCCGATCCGTAAAAAACGAACCGGAGGTTTTGACAGCCCGCAGGATGCAGAAAAGCAGTCCCAAATGGGACTGGTGCAGAACATCGGCCGTGCGGGGGATTTGTTTGCATCCCGTCCCTTCGGGGGACGGGATATAGGTATGTACCAGTCTGAGGACTGGTACATGCAGCCGCCCCCGGCGGCTGCGAGGATGATTCAAATCCCCGCACAGGGTATAGAAAAGCAGCCCCGGATGGGGCTGGTGCAGAACATCGGTCGTGCGGGGGATTTGTTTGCATCCCGTCCCTTCGGGGGACGGGATATAGGTATGTACCAGTCTGAGGACTGGTACATGCAGCCGCCCCCGGCGGCTGCAATGTTGATTCAAATCCCCGCACAGAATGAAGAAATGCAACCCCGGATGGGGCTGCTTCAATAAACCGAATCGAAGCCCAGCAAAGCGGGTTCGATTCGGAAAGGAAAAACAACACCATCGGTCGACCTGACGCCGCCTGCGGCGGCTGGTGACCTTATGGTGTTGTTTTGACGCTGGTCGGAGTGCGGGGATTTGAACCCCGGGCCTCTTGGTCCCGAACTAAACTTTTAACTTTTTGTATCATGTAATAAGTTTGAATTTTGCTTGATTTCTCAACAGTTTTCGTGTATTATTGTCTTGTAGATTAAAACATCTTTTTTTAACTTTGTTGACACCTTTGTTGACACTTTTGTTGATAGGCAATTTTACCAAGTGTTTTGCCAAGAGGCCGAGAGCATGGAGGGCGATAACATGGCAACGATTGACACGAGAAAAAATGCTCAGGGAGAAATCATAGGTTACAGATTCCGCGCTTGCGTCGGCAGGGATGAGCATGGAAAACAGGTATGGAGAACATGCACCATCCCCCGCCCGGAGGGATTGACCCCAAAGAAGGAAGAAAAGGAGATAGAGCGGCAGGCGGACGCCTGGGAGCTTGACCAAAAGGAACATTACGAAAAGACGCATAGCAAGAAAGACAAGGACAAGCTCACTTTTGCCGACTTTGTAAAAAACCATTGGTGGGCAGACCATGTTATGGACGGAGAACACACACCGTCAAGCGTTTCCTTCTTTCGGTACATGTCCGATGACCTCATAGATTATTTTGGCTTGAAGAAACAGCTAACTCAGATCGACGTGGAGGCCGTCAAGCGCTATGTGAAGTATCTGAACAAGACCGCCAAGACCAAGAACGGCGAACCTTACAGCTCAGCCACCAGGAAACACCATTTTGACACCCTAAAGAATATCCTCGAATATGCGCGGAGGCTTCACTATATAGAGAGTAACCCGTGCATGGACCTTTCACAGAAAGAGAGGCCGCGCAGAGATCGAAAGACCATTGACTTTCTCGACCCTGAACAGGCCGTGAAGTTTATGCAGTGCCTTGAGTCAGAGCCTATTTACTGGCAAGCCCTCATGAATGTACTGATAACCACCGGCCTCAGGCGCGGCGAGGCCGTAGCCCTGCAATGGAGAGATCTGGACGCAAAGAAGCTGGAGCTTGATGTCGTGCGAAATGTGACCCTTGATAAGAGCGCAGAAACCGGCTTGCATATCGGCAAGACCAAGACCGGAGAGAGCCGAGTGGTGCCCATATCGGCGCGGCTATGTTCCCTCCTGTTATCGTTGAAGAAATCGCAGGAAGAAAAGTATGGTGCCAAGCTGCTACCTACCTCTTTCATTTTTGGCAATGACACCGACCCATATAAACCGATACGCCCGGACAGCGTGACACGGCACGTCAGAAAGTTTGTGGAGGCCAACGGCCTCCCGGATGTGAGCCCCCACGATTTACGGCACAGCGCGGCAACGCTGGCACTTGAGAGCGGGGCAGACTTGAAAGACGTGCAAACCCTCTTAGGCCATAAGGACCCATCCACCACGCTCAAGTTTTATACCGGCGTTTCGGAGGAAAAGCAGCGCCGGACGGTGGAGGGCATAGAGAGCTTGCTTGCCTCCAATAAGTGAATACAGCATGTAACACAACCGCCCGCGCCGGATCACGACGGCAGCGGGCGAAAGTGTGTTGCACAGATCAAGGCCGAGGCGATAAAGCCCCGGCCTTTTTTATTTTCCCCTTATCATATCGGCGTAAAAATCGACTGGATTATTTTTGATTTCGGACTGAAGCTCTTTTACAAATGCGTCCTTGTCGCCCTGGACAAAATCTGAAAAGGCTTGATTGAGAAGAAGGAGACCAATATCACCGTTTAGGAAGTGCGTGTCTTTGCCGTCTCCACTCATTACAACATAATCATTAGAATCATAGTAGCTTGCTTTGTACCTCTGATATGCAATAGAAAGCGACAGCAGGGAAAAGCTATCTAATAAATCATGGAGCAATCCGAAAACGGCAGTGCTTATTGGTGCGCCCATTTCCTTAATATGAACAAGGTTTTTAACGTCGGATTCCGATAAGCCGGTAAAATCGACAACGCCCTGCAGATCCTTTGTCGAACACTCATGCTCACCGAACAGATAACCCATGTCACAGTCAAGGGCATTGCAGAGCCGCAAAAGATCATTCGTGTTTTTGGGGTATATACCTTGCTCATAACCGCTAATGCACTTGCGTTTTACGGCATATTTGCTGTCCTGGTTTTCATCGCCTTCAATCTCAGGCCAAACGAGGCGAGCAAGCGCGGCTTGTGTCAAGCCTTTTTCTATTCGCATTGTACGAACCTTTTCCCCGAACACTTCACTTTTTCTGCTTTTTTCCCTATTTTGTCCGTTTTCCATTCCATTACCACCACTAATAAAACTGCATTTTCCCTTTATATGTCCTTTGACGATTCCTCATCCTCAGTGTATCATGTTATCGCAAGTAAGTCAAGGCCACACGACTTGTAAATAGATAAACGGAGGTAAAAGAATGAACATAGACACCATTTGCGGGCTTGCCCGAAAGAAGAAATACCCAGAAGCAATGCTCAGGAGGATGCTGAAAGAGAACCGTTTACCCGGCTTTTACTCTGCAAGCCGCTACTATATCAATGTGGACATGCTCGAAGCCCAGCTATCCGCCGAGTGTACAGCAAACGCCAAGGGCAACACCGAGATCACACAAGCATGACAGGGGTAAGCTATGGCAGCGCAGAGGAAAGAGCAACAGGGATTTATGCTTTATGCGGATTGGTGGGGGGCCCTGTATGAAGATTATTCAACTGAAGAAATCGGCCAACTCCTGAAAGCCGCAATTGACTACTTCTGCACCGGAGAGCTAGCAGAGTTTTCGGACAGGAGCATGAAGACGGCATTCAAGTCAATCATGAACAACATAGACCTTGACCGGCAGCGATACGAAAAAAGCATTTTGCAAAAAAAGTTTGCTGCATTCAAATCCCGGCCCAAGGCCCCAGAGATCACGTTTGAGGAATGGCTGACCGATTATTATAAACCCGATAACCCGGAGTGATGCGGACGGCAGCACCCGCGAGCGGGAGCATGCAGCCGCAAGCACCCGCGAGCAGCCGAAGCCATATACATATACAACATACAATATACAGTATACAGTAATCAAATACAGCAATCATAAACAATAATCAAAAACACACTCAGAAAACAAAACACAGCGCAACGAGTGTGTAAGTGGAGGTTTTATGCACAGTTACGAAGTAACCCCCGATGATGTTAAAGAGTTTTTATCCAGATGCCGTGAAGATGCCGACGCCCTAAACCTTTTGCAAGAGCGGATGGAGGCAGTGGAGAGCAAGACAGGGCTCCACGCCTCGACACTGACAGGGATGCCCGGTAATCCCAATGTTAGCACAGATCGCATAGGCGCAGCCGTAGCACAGCTTATACCACTGCAGCAGGCCGTACACGAAGCGGAGATACAGGTGCAAGAGAGGCAGGCACGGACGCTGGCAATAATTGACTTGCTCAAGCAGAACCGTGTAAAAAATTGGCCCCAAAAAACGACCGCGCTAGTTATGCGATATGTTGATTGCTGTGATTGGCAGACAATCACATTTTCACTTTTTGGGACACTGGAAAAATACCCGGATAACCCCGATACATACTTGCGCCGAGCACAGGGCTTGCACCGCGCCGCGCTGTGTGAACTTGCCGAGTTTGTGACCGCTGACAAGCTCGTTGACGATTATGTTTAAGGAGACCCACCGATGATGACAACACCATACTCAGCCACAACCGAGACCGGATTTGCGCATTTGCAGGAAACTCTTGCAAAAGCCTACCAGCGAGCCGCCACCATCGACGACACCGCCCTGACAATGCGGCTTAACATGGCCCTGACCGAGCTGGAGGATTTGCGCTGCAGGATGATCGGCATATCAAGCACCCTTGATGCGCTGGACGAAGCTACAGACGGCGAGCCCATTGTCTTTATCAGGCCCAGGGATTAACAGATCAAGGAGCGGGAGCCATTGTCCCGCTCCAAAAATAGGAGGATTACATCATGATTATTCGCAAAACAGAGTTGAACGAGTTACTTTTCAAAGATGACATTAAGAGCATTCGGGACAGATTGCAAATTATTTCAGGCGACCTTGATTTGCTGTGCAACGGGGAGCTTCCGCCCTCTACCGTGCTTGACATTGTGGCAGGCGATTGTCAGACCATGTTGGAGCGCATAGCGGAATTACGCAAGATATTAACAGCATAACAGAGAGCGGGCTTTGACGCCCGCTCCACAAGAAAGGAGAGAAACATAATGGACAAGCAGCAGCCCCGGCAGCAGATCACCCAGGAGCCCGCCACCAGATACGATGCAGCCCCGGCCCCGTCCAAGAGCTGGCAGGAGCAAGCAGCAGAAAGGCAGTTGCAAGGCTACCCCACCTTCCGCGCACACTTTGACGAGCCGGAGGGATGGCGCAGATGAGCAAGCCAAAGGCCACCGACAAGCCCGTGGATTCTGACCCCTGGGCAGCTTTTCAGGCTGAAGCAGGAGCTTTTTACAGCGAGATTGAAGCGGCGATAGAAAAGCCCTGGGCAACGTGGGCAGAGGAAACCGACGCCATATATACCGAGACCGCTGCGCACATATCAGCACCCTCTGACCGCTTCCGAGCCGCTATTGATGCGGTCTATTCAGCCCCAACAGAAAGCCCAGACGAAGCCCCGTTAGGCAGTGACGAAGCAGAGAGAAAGTAGAGATAAACCCGGATGGATAAAACCGATAAAAACCTTGTTCCGGAGCTTGTGGGCGAATGCCTGGAGTATTTTTGCTCAGTGCTTTGCAGATCATACCAAGCACCGCCCAAAACCGAGGAACACAAGCCAACGCCACCGCGCCCACCTTGTCAAAATACGGCTTGCCCGATAAGGCATTTTAACCAAAACAATATTCAGGAGGAAATCAGAAAGTGACCAAAGAAGAAATAGGCAAGGGCATTGCCAAGAAAGTCCAGGAGCGTCAAAAACTCATGGACACCGCGCAGGAAGACGGCGCGGAGATCATTACATTCACCAGCAAGCTACAGCGCACAGGGCTTTTGCCCTATTTGCCCGACCAGCTTGTGGAGCTATTGCACCAGAATGTTAGTGCATACTACACATACACCCCCGGACCCGCCCACGAAAACGGCCTTGTCACCGACGGGAAATGCACATATATTCCAGACGGCCACGGCGGGCGCGTGTATGCAATCGGTATGAGTACCGACGTTTTCCAGCGAGGGATTAAAGCTCAGCTTGTTATGCTTTGCCACGAGCTGGCACATGTAGAGACCGGCAAAGACAATCACGATGATGTATTTGACCAGTATTTTCAAATGCTGCTAAACGCAGTCAATGAGTATAACAACTTTGACCTTGTTCGTGACCTCATAGACCCATGACCCACCAGACCGCCCAAAATGGCCCCTGTTGCGTTTTAAGGCACGGGAGCGGGAGAGATACCCAGAAAGGGCTTGCATTTATTCTCGACGTTTTACGCGAATTTCGGAGGTATTAGCAGATGTCTATAACAGCAGCAGAGCAAGAGCGCCTTTTACGCAAAGCATTGAAAAGGGCGCTTGAACAGCAAGGATATTTTTGTAAGTTTTCACAGACAGGTGGTGTCACCATCTTAAAAGGCACACCCGGAGGCCAACAGGAAGTCATTGCTTCAGACATGTCAGTTTTAGAGTGTGGCCGTGCTTTTGGGATTTGGGGATTCGACAACAACCGCGAGACCCGCGAGCAGCTTTTGAACCCCACAAGCAGCCCGGACGGGACCGGACGCCCCACGCCCTTTGCCGTCGCCACAATTGAGAAAAACCGTAAAGATTCAAAGGAGGATAACCAGAATATGAGTAACAAAAAGAGCGCAGCACGGGCAAGAGCTGAAAAGCTGATAACAGATTTCAAGTTTCAGGATGGAGCCTTCAGCAACGTGTTCAACGGCAGCACCAGCAGCCCCGCCGAAGATCACAGCCCAGCCCCGGCAAAGACCGGCAAGGCCACTGGAGACCGTGGACGCTTTGAGCAGTACATGGATGATAACCTTCAGCACGTTCCCGCCGATGATGCCCGCGCCCGCATGATTCAGCGACAGTCCACGCACAGGCCGCAAGACACAAACGCATATCTTTCAAAGATTAGCCGCGAGCGCTGGAGTGGTAACAGCGAGGGCCCAAGCTCCAGCAAGAGCCCCTATCACGGTAAGGAGTAAAAACAAGAGCGGGAAGCCCGCTCAGATTATGACTTGTAACACAACCGCCCGCGCCGGATCAGCCTGGCAGCCGTCAAAACTGTGTGACAGGAAAGGAGCCCAAAACATGGCAACAAAACCAAATATCCGGAGTTTCCGGTTTTCCGATGAAATAGCCTGCATACTCAATTCCCAACCCGGCGACAACATGAACGCCAAATTTGAGCGCCTTGTCGAAAGCTGCTATTGTGACCTGGAACGGAAACAGGAGCAGCTTGCACAGATCGAGGCCAAAATAGCCGAGCGCCGGGAGACCTTGCAAAAGCTCGAAAACGCCACCGAGGAATTAAACCGCTTAGAGCAAGACTTAAAGAATGCCCGCTTTTATTTTGGGATCGTGGAGCGCCGAGCGGGAGCCATTGCCGAGAAGGTAGAAAGCATGTAACACAGATTCGCCCGGCGTCCAGCGCCGCAGCGAGATCTTTTTGTGTTACACAAACAACATAAGCAAGAGCCGGGGAACTTCCCCGGCCTGCTATATATTACATTTGGAGGAATACAAAATGGAAGAAAACAAGACCACAAAGACCACCGAGCAGCAGGCCGACGAACTGAACCTTGTTCTTGAGGACCGTAAAATCTCCGTTCCGGTAATGAACAAATTAGGGGAGCAAATCGGAGTATTACGCTTTGACCCTACAGATGTAAACATGGTGCGGCGATACAACGAAGTAGCCGACAAATTTGAGAACGCATTGCAGAACATCACCACCGGAGGCGTGGAGGCGTTCGACGAAGCCGGGGACAAGATCATAGAATTTCTTGACTACGTTCTCGACAGCGATTCCCGCGCAGCGTTCTTTGCCAAGACCCACCCGCTCAGCCCTCAGAACGGCAAATTTTACTGCGAGCATGTTTTTGAGACCGTCGGTGCTTTTATCGAGTTGAAATTTGAGGCCGAAGGCGTCAAGCTGAATAAACGTGTTTCAGCCCAGACACATGGATACAGGACCGGGAAACACGCCAAAGGCAAGTAAACGACGCACACCAAGCCACATAAAAAGGTGGTGAACAACAATAGGCGATTCTCTTATTATCAATGCCGCCATTGACGCAAGTGGATTTGAGACAGGGGCAAAGGCTATAAAATCCGCTGTTGCTTCTCTGTCCCGAACTACTCAAAGCCTCGGACGATCTATAAAAAAGATTATCCCCTCCATCCTCGGTGTAGGATCAGCATTCCAGATCATTACAAAGGCCGCTCAGACCTTCATGCAAAATAATGAAGAACTCACGAACCGCATGGGCGCGGCCTGGACCTCCCTGGGGGACCTGATAGGCCCGATAATTGAAAAAGTTGTTGGATGGATAACAACAGCGATTCAATACTTGACCTCCTTTCTGAAGCTTCTGGGCATGACCGGCTACGCCTCCGCCCAGACAGGCAAGGCAACCGAGAAGGCGGCAGCAGGCGCAAAAAAAGGCGTGGAAGAATTAAAGCGGACGCTTGCCGGATTCGATGAGTTGGAAGTGATGCAGGATAACAGCAGCCCCCAGGATCAGAGCGCGGGCACGTCGGCCCCGGCGACCTTGCCGGAGATTGAGCCCCCCGACTGGCTGAAAAATCTTGCCGGACTTCTGAAAAGTGGGCAGTTTGAAGAATTTGGGCGGGAGCTGGCCCGGATGCTCAACAAAGCCATTGCAAGCGTGGATTGGGCAGACCTGGCCCATAAAGTGAGCGGCTTTTTCCTCGGTGTTCTGCAAGCCCTCTATGGCGCGATTGATGAATTTGACTGGAAACAGTTAGGCCAAAGTATCAAGACATTCTTTCAAAATATCCAATGGGACGAAATCCGGCAACAGATTTTCGACTTGCTGAAAGCTGCATGGAAAGGCGCTGTTAACCTCCTATGGGGATTCATGGCAGAGGAAGGCAGCAACGAAAAACCGCCTCTTATCAAGAGCCTTGAAAGCCTCGGTAAAAGTCTGGGCCGCCTCTATACTGCTATAGATAGTTTTATCAAGCAGGCATGGGAAAGCAGCCTGAAACCCGTATTGGAATGGACAACCGGCACCGGCCTCCCGTGGATTGTTGACCGGCTCAAAGATGGTGTTGACCTTCTTTCAAAAGCAATCGAGGATCACGGCCCGCTCATCCTCGGTATTCTTGAATCCATCAGCGCCGCTGTGCTGGCGTGGGATATTGGCTCAAAGGTGCTGGCGCTTGTGGACAAGATCGGCAAATTATGGGCCGTACTCATGGCAAACCCTATCTTGCTTATAATTGCCGCTGTTGCCGCGCTTGTCGTGGGCGTCGTGAAATACGGCGACGAAATCAAGGCAAAATTGCAGGAGCTTGACACCTACCTCCAAGGCGTTTTTTTGAAAGACTGGCGCGAGACATTCGGCCCTGTTTTGGGCGGCATTCTCAACGGCTTTTTCAGGATCGTCAAGGAAATATGGGACAAGGTCAAAACTACGCTTGACGGGATTATCGACTTTATCAAGGGCGTTTTCAGCGGCGATTGGGAAAGAGCATGGACAGGCATAGGCGAGATTTTGAGCGGGATTTTCGGAACCCTGTATGATACCTTCGCCGCGCTTGTTTCCAAGATCGTACAGCACGGCGACGAGATCAAGGCCGGATTCCAAGCAATCACTGATTTTCTGCAAGGCACTTTCTCCAAAGACTGGACAGAGGTTTTCGGCCCCGTCCTGGGCGAAATCCTCAATGGATTCTTTGCCAATGTGCAAAATACATGGGATTCCGTGAAAAGTGTTCTCGAAGGGATCATAGATTTTGTTCAGGGTGTATTTACCTTGAATTGGTCTCAGGCATGGATAGATGTTCGTGAGGTTTTAACCGGGATCTTCTCAGGGATGGAAAACATTCTGAAAGCCCCGATAAACGGTATTATTTCTCTCATCAATGGAGCAATAGCCGGTATAAACAATCTGATTGACGGTGCAAACCGTCTGGGATCTGTCGTGGGCTTCTCTATTCCCTATCTGAATGAAATCCCATACCTTGCAAAAGGCGGCATACTGAAAAAAGGGCAAATAGGCCTGCTTGAAGGCGACGGCACCGAGGCAGTTGTCCCGCTCGAAAAGAACACCGAGTGGATTGCCAAAGTTGCCGAGCAGCTAAAGGCGCAGCTTGCACCCCTCCGGAATTACGAAAGCGGAAATGCCGTCCCGCTCAATATCTCCGAAGCTCTAAAAGAGATTGCCGCGCAATTCAAAGAGCAGATCAGCCCAACACCCGAAGCGCGGCAGCTTGCAGCCTTACAGGATATAGCGGACACTGTTGCTTTCAGAGTGCCGAGCGTAGCAGGAGGCGCAGTTTTGCCGTACAGCATACAAGACGGGGACGGGCGCGGAGGCCTCGGAGATTCCGGCGAAGTGCTTGACGTGCTTGAACGGATCGAGGCAAAACTAGACGAACTGGAAACCCAGATGGACAACAAACAAGTTGTGCTTGATTTTGGTAGTTTCCGAACTTTTGTTAGGAAAATCACCAAAGAACAGAGACAGATGTCAAGAGCAGAGGGAAATTAACGGCAAGAGAGCCGAGGCAAAAGCCTCGGCTCTCGCTGTAACACTCGCTCAATGTAACAGCTTATTTATAGCGGCACAGCTTTTTTAGAGAGTAATGCCCTTTTCGGCGCAGAGCTCACGGAGAAGCCCCACAGCCTCATTTAAGGTTAACGCATGGTCATACATATCCGTGTATGACGGCCAAACAAGGCAGCCTGTAGAGCGGTCAAGAATCTGATACCCCTCTACCGCTTTCCCGCCTTCTGTCCGATACCCCCACCCATACGGGAGCCAATGTTGCTTCCCGTGCTGGAAGGAATACCCCGCTTCATTAGCTTTCTGTTTTAATACAGTTATCGTCAACATATATTGACCTCCTAAAAAGATTTGTCAGAGCGATGTATATATGTTGTTCTGTTTTGTCGTGTTTTTTAGCTGTGCCACGCTATAACAATATCTTAATATCTCTTGTATATCTGGCCCCTGTTCCCGGCGTCCAAAACGTAGACGGTCAACTCCCCATTATCCACACTGTAGATTATGCGATACTCACCGACGCGCAGACGGAGCAGGCCGGAATGCCCTTTCATGGGCTTTATATCTTCACCGTTCGGGAGTTTTTCGATAGCGTCAACCACGCGCCTTTTCTCATCCACGGGCAGCCGGTCAATAAACTTCTTTGCGGGCTTTTTCAGTATGATGTGATACATCATGCAAGCCCCCACTCTTTTTTGCACTCTTCAAGGGTATAGCTTTCATCCTTTTCAGGATCGCAAAGATATTCCTGATAGAGCCTTTCACAAAATTCATCATCGTTCATTTCATCCGCGAACTGGACGCCGCGCAGGAAGATCAACACTTGACGCACTGTAGATTCTGGAAGCCGGTCAATGATCTGCATAACCTGTTCACGTTCACTCATATGACACACCCCCCTTGTGATATTATGCGCTTTCTTGCGCCATAGCTTCACGGATAACTCTTGTTATAAAGGCATTGACGCTTTCGCCGTGGGCCTCTGCATAGGCTCTTATCTCTTCACGTTCGCCTTTCTTGAAAGTAACGTTGATACGATCATAGTTTTCTTTCACATATTTGTTGACCGCCCTTTGATTTGCTTTTGGCACAGCCACAAAAAACACCTTCTTCCACAATGATATACAAGCGGTAACTCCTGTTATACAGGCGGTAACTCTTGCACCTGATTGTATTATAGCATGAGCAGATATTGATGTAAATATGCAAGGTGCCTAAACATATTGGTGCAAATATGTTTATTCTGCCAATAGACATATTGGTGCAAATATGATATATTATACTCACAGGGGGAGATAAGGGAACCCCAAACCGGCACCTTGAAAAGTGCATACAGGATCAGAAAACCGGGGAAGTCAAGGCAGACGGGATAGCTCCCAAGGAAAGCGAATCAGGCGGCTACGGCTACAGATTGCGCCCCAAGGGTACGGCGAGAAGCCAAGCGAACCAAGAAGGCAAGACAAGAGGTGGAACGGATAGGAGCTGACAGCGATTGCAGAGCATAGGGATAACCTAAGGCCCCCACCCACTTCCCCAAATCCAACAACAGGAGGTAAAAACATGAGGTACAATCTTTCCCACATTATGCACAAGGCATGGAGCCTTTACCGCAAGGGCGAGGGCTTGAGCTTCGCCGAGTGCTTACACCGCGCATGGATCAGCGAGAAAGCCCAGCCGGTAAACGCTGAACGGATCGAAGCAGCCAAGGCCGCCGCCGGGATCGACGAAGAGTGCAACACCTGGGCAGGATGGAAGAAGGCAGGCTTTGAGGTAATCCACGGCAGCAAGGCACTGTTCAAAGCGGTACTTGTCCACGGCAGCAAGGGCGACAATGCCACCTATACCGCTTCATTCTTCAGCGCGTCCCAGGTCCAGCGGATCACCGCATAAGCAAAGGCCACATATCCAACCGCCCGCCAAAGCAGAAAGGATATGCAGCCCAAGCAGCCACCGCAAAGCACGGAGGCCGATGCTTATTATATCGGCCTCCACGTCAATGTCAAGAGTTAGGAGGCCGTATGCTCTACCACATTGTTTTCATAATCAACTCTCTCTGCATTCTCAGAGCTGAACAGCTTAAAGAACAGCGCGGATAATTCACACCGCCGCCGAGGATTCGGCCCCGGAAAACCATACCAAGACCGATAGAAGAAAGGAACTCACCATAATGGAGAATTACGACACTGTCCTTCACATTCGCCTTGCCCTTGACCTTCTTGCCGAAGTCATTCAGGGGGATTTCTTCACCACACCCGAAGACAAGCTCGAAGCTTGCCTTTTCCTGGCCCAGGCCGCGAGGGATAAGGCATTGACGCTGGAAAACGAAGCGCAGTAAAAAAGAAAGCGCCGGGGGAGGCCCAGCAAAATCAAAAACGGGAGATGTTAATAATGGCTTTTCGTTCAGCCGGTGAAATGGTCAAGGCTATTTCGTCCTTTGCATTCCTGACCGGCAACCGGATTTCAAGAACCGGCAGCAAGTCCAAAGACAGCGACATGGAGATTCATGTGCTTGTGTCCTGGCTACAGCGTGCCGCCCCTCAAATCGACCACGAGGCCCGCGCAGAGTTTCAGGAGCTTACCGAGTACGCGCAAGAGATCATGGAGGCATACACCAGCGCTGCACCAGATGGCAAAATCAAGCTTTACGCCGTCGCGGATCAGCTTACCGGTCTATCTGACAGGCTGGATGCCATAGCCCACATTGTTTAACTTCGGAGCTGTCCGCCGTGGGCAGCTCCACACCAAAGAATAACACGGGAGATGATAAGGATGGTATCACGGATCACAGCAGCCGAGCGGGAGGCCTTGCGCCTCTTTGATGCACTTATAGACGCCGAGCCGATGACACACGACGATTTCAAGCAAATTGAATTTGATGACGAACTCTGTTTTCCTTCTCTTGCCAAAAAGCGCGAGCATTACGCCACAAAATACGCCCGCCAAAAGGCCGACAAGATGAGCGCCGGAACATGGGAGCGGGAGCAGGCAAAGCAAAAAGAATACTACGAAGCCAACCGGGAAAGGATCAGGGCAAGAAAGGCCGCCTATTATCAGGCAAACAAAGAACGCATTTCGGCGGCCCAGCGCGATTACCGGCAGCGCCGTTCCCTCAGTCTTGCGGCAGCCATAGCATAACAGCACAGGAGAGACGACGCCGCCGAAAGGTGCCGTCTTTTCTTTTGTCTTGACTTCACCCAAGTTTCCTTGTAAACTGATTAAGTCATTGGCTTTTGACACCCTACAGCGAGCCCGGTGCTGTCCTGGCACCTCCAGCACACCGGGCTTGCACCTTCAGCCACCGCTGACCTCCTGACAGACTATAAAAAAGATCCCGCTCAGACCTGCAAAAACAGGTTTTTGAGCGGGATTTTTTCGATTTGTTGACACTTTCTGTTGACACCCTGCAAAATGACGTTTTCTGATTTCACCGAAAAAGTACCGGAAGTAAAGCAAAAGAGGCTCAAAACCGAAGTTTCAAGCCTCAAAAGTTGGTCGGAGTGCGGGGATTTGAACCCCGGGCCTCTTGGTCCCGAATTAGATAATCTATTTCTAATGTAGCCGAATTTATGTAAATTTGAACAAAAATAGGCATAGCAAATCAAGTCTAATTCCGACATTATTTGTTCATATTTCACAAAGCATTGAAATTTCAACAAAAATTAAAAATCACTTTTGTTAGACATTGGTTAGACAACCTATCAAAGCCGCATAACATAGTTATTTTAGACGCTCTTTCGAGCGTCTTTTTTATTTTCAATACTTTATACACTTTTGATACAGAGATGCCGACAGCAAGAAATAAACAACAAATGCGTGAAATGATTTTGCGCCGCATGGCAAAGACAATGCAGGATGTAGCAGATAAATCCATGCACGAGCTTAAAAAGACTACAGAACAATATTATACAGGTGCAGAACCTTCACAGTACAAACGAACTAACGCCTTACGAAATACCCCTATTGCCTCTGATATTTTGCAAGATGCTAATAGTGTGTCATGTGAAGTGGGATTAAGCACAAGCCATGATTATACGTCTGGCAGCAATCCAAACATGGAAACTGTTTTGAATTGGGCAATTAATAAAGAGGCTGGGCTTGTTGGTGGGCCTCTCAAATGGGAAGAGGCAAAAGATAATATCAAAAAGAAGCTTGAAGATACGTTTAGAAGAAACTTCAAATAAAAAGGTGGGATAAAATTTGCCTGACGATTTTAAGATTAAGTTAAAAGCGGATTTAGACACTAAAGAAGCAGAAAAACAAATTGATGATCTTAGCAAAAACAAAAAAGTTAAACTGATAGTTGATGCCGGCGAGATCAATAAAGGTGTTAAAGAGCTTGACAGCAATATAAAAACGGCACAAAAATCAACATCATCTTTCGGTGATACTTTAAAAGGTGCTTTTAACATAGGATCAGCGGCGGCAGTTGTTACAAAGGGATTCCAGGCGATCCGGACGGCGGCAAAAGATGCGCAGGTTGCAATTAAAGATTTTGACCAATCTATCGCAAATATAAGAACCGTCATGGGCAACAGCTATTCAGATGCAAGCCGCATGGTGACAGAATATAACGCTATGGGTAAAGCCATGGGCGCAACGACAAAGGAAATCGCGGATGCTGGTGTAACCTGGCTTAGACAGGGTAAATCAGCACAGGAGGCCAACGAACTAATCAAACAAAGTACGATGCTTTCAAAGATTGGTTTTCTTGACTCAGCATCGGCGGCAAACTATTTAACAAGCGCGTTAAATGGCTATAAGCTTGCCGCTAAAGATGCATGTGATGTCGTTGACCGTCTGGCCGTCCTGGATAGCAGCGCGGCAATAACGGCGGGTGGATTAGCAGAAGCTATGTCCAAAACAGCAGTTACCGCTGAAAATGCTGGTATCAGCATGGATAAATTGCTGGGATATCTGTCTGTCGTCGGTGAGACGACACAGGGATCTATGTCTTCGATAGGAACGGCGTTCAAGTCAATTTTTGCTCGCATGTCAGCGATTAAAGCTGATAAACTTGCGCTTGTGGATGAAGACGGAACTGAAGAACTTTTATCAGATGTTGAATTAACACTTGCTAATGTCGGTATTGATCTTAGAAAAACCGTTAATGAATTCGATAATTTTGGATCAGTTCTTGATAAACTTGCGGCTAAATGGGATTCTCTTTCGAGCGTACAGCAGGCGGCACTTGCTAAAGCTTTTGCAGGCACGAGAAATCAAGAGTATTTCCGCATTTTGATGACCAATTATGATAAAGCATCAAAATATGCGGATCTGTCAGCAGACAGTGCAGGCAAGGCAGAACAAAAATATGCCGCATACCTGGACAGCATCGAGGCAAAGACAAAAACCCTGCAAGCGGCGTTTGAATCCCTTGCGGTAAACACTTTCAGCAGTGAATCATTTGCGGGTATAGTTGAAGCATCGACCGCGCTTGTTGAATTCCTGGATAAAACAAATCTGGTTAAAAGCGCTTTATCTGGCCTCGCTTTTGCTGGTGTTGTAGGAGCATTTACAAGTTTAACCGCTGGTGTAGTAGATGCAACAGTGCGCTTTAATCAGTTTAATGCAGCTTTGTCCTTATTAAAGGCTAGCAATGTTGGTACATCTACACTTGAAAAATTATCTGCTTTGAGTTTGAATTTATCAAATTCGCAGCTTAAAGCGGTTTTATCCTCTAAAGCTTTATCGACACAGCAAAGAATTACTATTCTGACAACGCGAGGAATGAGCGAGGCAGAAGCAAAGGCCGCTCTTTCTACAATGGGCCTTGCCACAGCAGAAGGAACCGCGACAACCGCAACAGGGGCATTAAGTGGAGCCTTTAAGAGTTTATGGGCAACATTAATGGCTAATCCCCTTGTCGCTATTGCGCTTGCGATTGGTGGCACTGTTGCCGCTGTGACTACATATAACAAAAAAGTGCAGGAAATGCGCGAAGAGTCCATAAAAACCGGCGAGGCAGCACAACAGCAGACAGAAGACATTGTAAAGCTAAAAGAAGCATACGACAAAGCAAACACAGCATACAAGAACAACGAAGGATCAAAAGAAGCTTTAAAAGAGGCAACAGATAATTTACTCCGTGCCTTGGGGCTTGAGCGATCTGAAATTGAAAAGCTGGCGGGTGTTTATGGCGGACTTGATGAGGCAATCCAAAAAGTAACCATTGATGCCCTCAAGGGAAAGAGAATTGATCTTGTAAAAGCATATACAAGCGCCGAGGAATCTTTATTAACCAGCCGCAAAAATAAAGGTGTAACAGCGGACTATAAAATAGATGATGATTCTCAGCGGCTATTAGAACGCCTTCAGGAGCGCGGTTTACTCACGGATGCCGAGAAGTATGGTAAAAGGATCTTCTTTGACTTAAAGGGCGATTCTGAGTCTGTGAGCGGCCTTTTTGAGATGGAAAAGGACGCGCTAAGAATAAAAGAAGAACTCCAGGAAATTGCAAAAAATATCGGTTGGGATACCGAACGGCTGATAAACACAAATATATGGAAATCCTTGGAGGAAATTTATAGCGCCGATCTTGCAGATATAATTGATACAGCCGAAAACGCTAAAAACGCAATTAATGAAAATATAGCATCAATTGCATTTTTAAGCGGCGATTTCACAATTCCTAAAACAGCAGAGGAATTTTATAATCTGCGTGATGCTCTGATTTCCGCAACCGAAGCGGATGCCGATTTCGTCGGGAATCACGCCGATGCGATGAAAGCGGTTGATGCTACTCTTGAGCTGTTTTCATTCACTCCGCAATATGCAAGCGGTTATGAGCAATTCAAACATAATCTTAAAAAGCTGTCAGATGAGGCAATAAAAGCGCTCACGACTCCAGGAACAACGCCGACAGAAGCTATTATAAAAGAGCTTAACGCTTGGGTTAATGATACCGGCTTAACAAAACCAGAATTTACTAATTACTTCAAGCGACTTTCCGAGGAATTATCTAATACTGGCGAGGTTCTAAAGGAAAGCGCTTCAGCTCCAATTGGTAATCTTGTTTCGTTGCGTGATGAGCTTGTCGGAACAATTATAGCGCTTGAAAATTATAAGAACGCCATGAAAGACGGCGGCGAAAAGGGCGATCTTGCAAAGGAATATGCGGATGCATGGCAACTTGCCATTGAAAATATCGATGCTGGCCGTGTTGATAGTAACGCTGTAAGACAAGCCGCAAATCTCTTTTTCTCTGATGAACAGCTTGCCGCGATGGGTTATGACCTTGAAAAAGTAGGGAAAGCATTAAACAGTCAGTTAATGCAAGCCATCTTTGCACCTGATGAAGATGCAGAAGAACAATTGGATTATGGTGTTAAACTCGCAAATTATATCAGAGACAATGCTAATCTATTTGAAGGTGTTGCGGGTGTAAGCACGTCATCTAACGGCGCTTTCCAATTCTGGTATAAGTCCATCGAGGATCTTGCAAGAGTATTAAACCTTGATACTGATGCTGTTGGCGCTTTGCTGGACGCCTTAGATGCTTTTGGCGTGGAGGCCATGCGCAGCACAGATGAAAATAGTGAATTAATTCAAAAATTTTACAGTATCAAAGCGGCAGCGGGCGAAAGTGGCGATGCAGTACGTGATTTTATTAAAGACCTTGCGTTAGATGGCGCTGATAATTTTACCATCAGCCAAATTATAACGGATTTGCAAAGCTGGGGAATTATTACGGATGACGTATCTAATCTGGGCAACTTAATAAATGAAGTCCGTGAAAATCTTAGTGATTTAAGCGAAGAGGAACCAGAACCAACCGCGAATCTGAATACCGATCCAGCTTATACCGCGCTGAACGACATTGATGCGGCTTTAACAGCGTGGGCAAATAGCGTCTATGAAGCAACAGCCACAGTAAACTATGTAGAAGGAGAAAAACCAGATACATCAAGTTCACATGGGCATGTAAAACCAGGAACGAGAACACCGGGATATTCTACAGGCACGAAAAATGCGCCTGGTGGTGATGTCCTTCTCAATGAAAAAGGGCCTGAATTAGTTTCTGATAATGGCGAAGCCTATATAGCTAATGGCGGTAAACCTGGATTTGCGCATGTCGGCAAAGGTGCTGTTATTTTCGATGCGGAAGAAACAAAAGAAATATTCGATCACACAAACAAGAATATTCCTGTAAAAGCATTTGCTAATGGTACACCTGAAACTGTAAATAAATCAACGATCCGTGAAAGATTGCTTAATGGTAAACGGTCAAATGCTTATGCAAGCGGCTATTATTATCATAACTGCGCCAATTGTGGCAAACAGATTTCATCAGCCGATAACCCGTGTCCTAAATGCGGGAAAGATCCTTGGACAAAGGAAACAGTCGTACAGCCACAGCAGACGCAGCAGACACAGCCGAATTATAAAACATGTCCGAATTGTGGTGCTTGGTGTTCTCTTGGTACAACAGTATGTGGGCAGTGTGGATATAACTTTAATACAGGCAGCATGGATAATGATTATTATATTCCCTATGTGCCCGCTGATGATTATACGTATGATCCAACTCCTACAAACGGTGGCTATTATTATCATAACTGCGCCAATTGCGGCAGGCAAATTTCATCCGCCGATGATCCGTGCCCATATTGCGGGAAAGATCCGTGGAATGCCAACCCTGTAACACCTTATCAGACAATAACCCCACCGAAGCAGAAAACAAAAAATAGCAATGTTACTCAACCGCACAGCTCGTCAGGTTATGTTGGCGGTGGCGGCGGTTCTTCTGTCGGTGGCGCTGATTATGCATCAGAGGCAGAACCGCAAAAAGTAGACTGGATTTCGGTATTTATAAACCGCATAGAAAAAGCTGTTGCAGCTCTTGAAAAGATTGCCAGCTCTGGTTTTAAGAGACTTTCCACGAGGATTACAGCAGCAACAGACGAAATAGGCGAATTAACAAAGCAAATAGACGCAAATGAGCAAGCTTATACACGCTATATGAAAGAGGCGGATAGTATTGGCCTTGATTCGTCCATCGCTGAGTTAGTAAAAAACGGAACTATCGATATTCGGGAATATGATGACGAAACGCGCAAATTAATAGATTCTTACACTGAATGGTATGAAAAAGCCATTGATGCAAAATACGCTGTTGAAGAATTGCATCAAGAAATCGCAGATTTGTATCAAGATATGTTCGTAATGACTCATACAAATTATTCTAATGAGCTTTCTTTAATCGAACATGATGTAACAATGATAAGCAAAAATATTGATTTGGCAAAAACGCGAGGATATCTTGACAGCGCTGAATACTATAAGCAGCTCATGCAAACAGAAAACGTGAGAATCGTAACTTTGCAGAATGAGCTTGCCGATCTGAATTCCGCTTTTCAAAACGCTATAGATTCCGGCGAGATAGAGGAAGGCAGCGAAAGCTTTTACTCTATGAAGCTGTCAATATTAAGCGTTGAAGAAGCACTTGCAGATGCAAATATCCAGCTCGAAGAGTATGCAAAGACTATGCGCAGTATCCAATGGAGCTATTTTGATTATGCTCTTGATCAGTTTGGACAGCTCACAAAAGAATCCGATTTCCTTATCAGTTTAATGTCAAATGATAAGCTTTTCGATGATATGGGCAAATTTGCGGAAAAAGGCACGGCAACAATGGGTTTGCATGTTTTGAATTACAATGCCGCAATGGTACAAGCTGATGAGTATGCAAACGAGATTCGCAAAATTCAGGAAGATCTTAATAAGAATCCTTATGACACTGAATTAATTGAGCGGCGTAGGCTTTTAATTGAATTGCAGCAGCAATCTATACAGGCGGCAGAGAACGAAAAGAATGCAATACGTGATCTTGTTTCACAAGGTATACAGCTCGAAATAAGCGCATTAAAGGAACTTATAACCAAATATGAAGACTCACTTTCGAGCGCGAAAGATTTATACGATTATCAAAAACGAATTTCCGAGAAAACAGGCGATATTGCAAAAATTGAAAAACAGCTTGTAGCTTATCAAAATGATACCAGCGAAGAAAACCGCGCAAGAGTACAGAAATTAAGGGAGCAGCTTAAAAATGCTCAAGAGGATCTTGCAGAAACGGAATGGCAGCAAAGTATAGCAGACCAAAAGAAACTCTTAAATGATTTTGCAGAAGATTATGAAGAGTTCCTTAATACACGCCTCGATGATCTGGAAGCGCTTGTACAAGAGATGGTTGATGGTGCAAACTTAAATGCGGATGAAATCAGTGAAACTATTTCTGCAGCGGCTGATCAGGTTGGATATACGCTTACAGACGGAATATCGACAGTATTACAAAGCGGTGTTTATGCTTACTATGATAAGATGTTCAATGGCATTACAAGTATTAGCGGATATTTGAATTCTATCAATAGTTTTGTAAAAGAGATGGTTGCAAATGCGGATAGCGTAGCTAAAGCATCAAATACAACAACTTCTAATGGTAGATCCTCAATTTCTAATACGCAAAGCTATAATTTCTCAGGTGAAAAGATTCAGCAAGAAATATCTGAAAATCAGGTAAAATTTATCAATAAGAGTTTTGGACAAGATCCTCTTGTGATGAGCTATTCAGATTATGCGGCAAAAGTGAAATCCGGAACGATTGCGGATGAGCTTTTATCCTGGATCGTAAACGGAACCGCAATGGATAATGGTTTGTTATTGGAGCGTTTATTTGATTACGTGGATGTATCAAATATGCTTGAAGCAATCAGAAAGGCAAATTTCAAGACACCTTATGGATTCAGCGAGGGAGGGCTTGCAGACTATACAGGACTTGCCATGTTGCACGGCACAAAGCAAAAACCTGAACTTGTTTTGAATTCTGGTGACACAGAAAACATACTTTCAGCGGCAAGGTTAATGCAAACACCTATTTTATCGGCTCTGTCCGATAAATCATCATTCTCAAGATTGTTTGATATCGGGATGGCGCAAAACGGCGGAGATATGAACATTGGCGACATTACTATAAATATTGAACATGTGCAGGATTATAATGATTTCGTTACTCAGCTTAGAGATGATCCGAAATTTGAGAAAATGATAAGTGCTATGACTTTTGACCGTATGAATGGTAAAAGTTCATTCGGCGGAAAGAATAGAATTCAATGGTAAAGAATTTATGCGGTGGATATAAAGTCCACCGCATTTTTTGTGGAGGAAAAAATGCTTAAGGATAAAAAGAAAAGATTTAGCAAAGAATCATCAGAAGCAATTATTAACAAAATTGCAAAAATGCGGGAGGAAATAGATACACTTATATCTGTTATTGCCCAAAAGGATGCACACATTCAAGAATTGGAAAAACGATATACAGCTTTGAAAGAGCAGTATGAAAAATATATGGATGGGTATTCTGAGCGCGTGGAGGCTCTTGCAGAGGCAGAGCAAGCCCATAAAGAAGCCGCTGAAAGAATGAGAAATCTTTTAATGGAGTATAAAGCAAAAGCGGAAAAACAAATTGACTTTATGCGACGTTTTAACGCACGGCATGAGGTGATTTAATGGCGCGGCCTAAAAAGAATCCTGATACCGTCACAAGCCCGACAACGGGCGCGGAACGATCAATTATAAGGGCACTCAAAGACATTACCAGGAGCGATGCAGAGACTTATTATATCATTTGGAAATATGCTCCTGATCTTCTGCCGGCAGAAAAAAACATAAAATCCTATGCTGATCTTGCGGCGAATTATCGAGACTTTGACGGCAGAACAGAAGAAAGCTTTGAAAAAGCATTGCTTAAAGAGGATGTTCAAGCAGGTGTTAGATATCTGCTTAAAAAGTTGGAATTTCGGCGGGATTTGGATTTACTTAATAAGTATTATGATTTATCGATGAATGGAGATACGCAAGCCCTTAAAGCTTATATCGCATTTAGAAAAACATTCTTTGCCGATGCAGAAGCGGATGAATTAAAGAGCATTCTTAACGGCGTGTCTTTTTCCAATAAAGATGATACAGAATTTGACATGAACTTTTAAGGGGGTGCGCAATAGATGACCGATGCGGAAAAGCTGAGGCGGATAATGGCTGATCCGATAAAGTGGATAGAAACATTTGTGCGCATAGTTAACAAAGAGAGTAAACTTGTTCCCTTTAAGTTAAATCCGCAGCAGAGATACATCATGACGCATAAGGACAAATTCAATATTGTGTTAAAGTCAAGGCAACTTGGTATTACATCTGTTGCCTTGGCTTATTCTTTATATCTTGCCATTACAAAACCATATTCTAATTGCATGATTATGTCGTATTCAGATGATTCTACACGCGCCATTTTCGCAAAACTCAAACAAATGTATGACGATTTACCTGATTGTGTACGGATGGAAACACTTTCATACAACCGAAGCGAAATTACATTTATAAACCACAGTCGGATAATTGTTTGCATTTGCGGCTCTAAAGATCATGCAAGAGGCGCAACATTAAACTTTGCACATTTATCTGAAGTTGGCTTGATGAATGAAAATCTTGATACACAGTTAATTGCAATTGAGCAAGCTATTGTTTCCGATGGGTGTATGTTCCTGGAATCAACAGCTAAAGGATTAAACAAATTTTCTGAATTGTGGTTTAAGGCGGTATCAAAAGAGGCTCCAATGTGGAAGCCGTTCTTTTTCTCATGGGTAGATGACAAGCTCATGTATTCAAAGGAATACAAAGAATATCAGAATCGATATAAAAGCATTTACGGCGAACTTTTAACGAAAGAAAATCTTGATGAACAAGAATTAATCTTGTTTGAAAAAGGCGCGTCTTTGAGTCAATTAATGTGGCGGCGGCTGAAAATTTCAAATAATAGTTTAGACTATTTCCATCAAGAGTTTCCATCAACACCAACTGAGGCGTTTATTTCATCCGGATCTAATGTCTTTAATCCTGGAATGATACAAGAACGGCTTGGAAATATTAATAAAATGCCTCTATTCGAGCTTACAACGAAAGCAAATGAGACATTGCGCAAATATAAGAAGTATCTGAAAATTTGGAAAAATCCAGCGAAAAACGAAAAATATTATATCGGTGTTGATATTGGTGAGGGCCTGGGCGGTTCACATGACTATAGCGTTATTACTGTTATTGACAAAGATGGATTCCAATGCGCCGAGTGGAGATCAAACCGAGTTAAACCATATGAAATATCTGCAATTGTAACAAGTATAGGAAAATATTACAATAATGGGCTTTTAGTCATCGAAAAAGCGAGCGCGGGACATACAGTATTAGACAGGGTATTTCATGATCATCACTATATTAACCTTTATAAGTACAAAGCGTATGACCAAAAAGGCAAAATTAAGCGGCAAATCGGCTATTACACTGATACAAAGAGCAGGCCAATAATGATAGCAGATTTGCAAGAATGGTTTGAAACTGGAAAAATTCTCGTGAACTCTAAAGACCTTTTGAACGAAATGAAGCTATTTCAAAGCGTTAATGACAAAATGCAGGCAGCAGCAGGAGGACATGATGATGCAGTTATGGCTATGGCTATGGCGATACAGGGCCTAAAATCTCAACAGTATTATTATCAGATAGGAAAGTAAAAAGGACGTTTGATATATGAAAGTTAATAACAATTATAACAATGAACCTGGCTTATCGTATTTTATCGATCAAATCGGCAGCTCTGAACACACATACAGGATGGCGAAAGTCAAGACAATTAAAAATCATCTTCAGCGGCAACACAAAGTAAATGAGCGCTTATCCTTTGCTTATACTTTTAAGGGTAAGACATTTACACCTGCAGCAATTGTCTTGCAGGGAATTAAAACTATTATCAATTTCCATGTCGCTTATCTGGTCGGGAAACCTGTTACTTTTACCGGAACAAGTGAGATTGTCGATACATTTACTAAGATTTATAAAAACGGTTTATATTCTAAAGTTGATTTCGAGATTTTGAAAGATTTAGTTACATACGGAAACGCATTTGAATATGTTTATCTGGATGCGAATAATAAAATCAAATCTAAAGTATTAAGGAATGAGGATTCTTACCCGATTTACGACAGCAACAACGTTTATAAATACTTTGTTGAGCATTGGAAAGATAGAGGATCGGAGATAGAACACTACACAATCTATTTCCCTACTCACGTAGACAGTTATATAAATGGGCGCTTGATCGAGAGTAAAATTAATTATAGCGGCCTGCCGATTCACTATGTAGCTCTTGACCGTGCTGAATATGATCAGTTTGGTGATTCTGTTGTTTTGGATTTGATACCGATTCAAGATAAAATCGAAGGGCTTTTAAGCAAGCTTGATGACGCAATTACAACTTTATCTTTGAATCCAATCGGCGTATTGAATGGCTCAAAGATAACGGAATCCGATATGGTAGATTCAAACATTGCGGGTGCTGTCCTTAATTTGGAGGATGGCGGCGGTTTTAAGTATGCATCCGCCGAAATGGATTATAATAACATCAAATTCGAGCTTGATAACTTGTACTCGCAATTTAATCTTGTGGCGTGTGTTCCATCTGGTTTGCTGGGACAGTCTAACATTGCTAATGTTTCCGAGAACTCAATGAGCATGATTTATCAACTTACTGAGAATCGCGGCAGGGAAAATACCAATGCTTTAATGGAAGGCTTTGGAAAGCGCTGGGATCTGATGCGAAAACTGCTTTCTTTGCGCGGTATTAAAATTGAAGATGCTGATTTCGAGTCTTTGGGCGCGTCTTTCAATACATCAAAACCAATTGACACTAAGCAGAACTTTGAAAACATGAAGACTCAGTATGATATGGGTGCAATCTCAAAGAAAACGATTATCGAAAACTCGCCTTATACAAGTGACTATGCGCAAGAGCTGGAACGCCTGGAAGAAGAAAAAGCAGAAGAACCAGCAGCATAAAGTTATGCTTGCATAACTATTGCAGGCATGACTATTGCAAGCAACACAAAAACGGCCTAAATTTTCTCAAGTTTGGGCCGCTTTTTGTTATGCCTGCATAACAATATCATAAAGAGAAGAGAAATAAGAAAAGATGGGTTTTAACAGGAACAAATATAATAAAAACTACAAAAACAATAATTATGATACACTCACGGTTTATTTGCCTAAAGGCGAAAAGGATAGATTAAGACAATCCGCATATAATGCAGGTTTGAGTTTGAATAAGTACATCGCTGAAAAGCTTTGCCCGAAATCAAAAATAGTTGAATTGTTGGAGGATCAAGCCAAACATGCCAATTCAGCAAAAAAGAGCAAATCGGCAGAGTGTGAAGAAGATGAAAAACTTCCATGGGAGTAATCCCCATTATTATCTGTTTTCTCTTTCAATGCTAATAAAAATTATTACTCTTTACAGTTATAACAGCATTGCAAGAATAAAGTCATAGGCAATAAGAGAGAACTATAAACCAAATAAAATTTACATGGAATGGAGATATAAGAGTGAAACACCTGTATCAATATGCCGCATATCATGTTGACGAAAACGGATACAAGATTAATCCGGCCTTGCTGGAGATCTACGGCGAGAGAAAAGAACCAGGCAAGATAGTAACAGATGAATCAGGATACAGATTCATGATTGACTACTGTATGAATGATTGCATCTAAGCTATCTTTATTCTCTTCACAGTCAATAAAATTTACACGTTTTCGGAGTGGTTAACATTTCGGCAGTATAAATTCACGTCTGAAAACAAAGCGCTGTTAACGTCGAGAATTTATTGATTCATGATGATTAAGTGAAATGCGCCTTGATGATCTGATATTAAGACGATGCAAGTACAGACGCGCAGGAGATCCAGCCGTTATATTATATACTAACACGCGCGCGGGAATATTAACTATTCTTCTACAAGCTGGAAAAGCAATTCATTTTTATGTACTGCTTGCGATTCGCATGTATTATTTGTTTATTCCTTGCGATTCTAATAAATTTCACTGAAATCACCGAGGGAAAACTATACGGGAATATATTTTCACATGTAATCTATTCATGATTCTAAGTCATGAAGAATTTACACAAACTAACGAATAAAAAGAAAAGGCTTGCAAATGCATCATATTCAGAAATCGCGGGATTACAAGTCAGATGCGTTTGCAGCCTATACTGTTCTTATATAAGATTCTTTATATAGTTAAAATTCATGAACAGTATAGGTAATAAGAATAGTTACTATTCATGAATCTTAATCTTACTATTCTTGATTCTTAAATATTCTTTCTAAGTGTTACCGCTGAGATAAGATGACAGCAAATCGCCGGGCTATTCTGTCGAGGAGCCGGGCTAAACTGACGGAGCAGCCGGCTTATGCTGTCGCAGGGCCGGGCTCTTTTCCCTTGGCAGGAAGTGTGGTATATTATCGGAGGCAGCAATGATCGCTCCCGGGAAACTAAAGCGAAAAACCCCGGGGTCTGGGGCTGGCCCCAGCGTAGGATTTGCTGTACGC